>Ga0209630_10001048_pt1 | contig 30686 bp, 20 predicted proteins | sample COG_01_FD_184745 | JGI IMG/M metagenome (GOLD analysis project Ga0209630, IMG submission 184745) | Pelagic Microbial community sample from North Sea - COGITO 998_met_01 (SPAdes) (version 2) | ecosystem: Environmental > Aquatic > Marine > Neritic zone/Coastal water | place: Helgoland, sampling... | reverse complement strand
CGCGGCCAGACGCCGCTGATGTGGGCGGCCGCCGCCGGCCGAACCGAGGCGATGGCGCTGCTGCTCACCGCGGGCGCCGCCGTGAACCGGGTGTCGAAGGCGGGGTTCACGCCGCTGTTCTTCGCGATCAAGAGCGGCGTCCCCGCCGCGACCGAAGCGTTGCTCGCCGCCGGCACCGACCCCACGCATCGCGGGCCCGAGGAGACCAGCGCCGCGCAACTGGCGCTCTACCAGCACAATCCCGCCGCCGCCGCGCTGGTGATCGCCCGCGGCGCCGACCTGACCGCCCGTGACCGCAACGGCAACCAGCTGCTCCACGCCGCCGCGGCGGAGGGCGATCCCGCCCTGATCGCGCTGCTGCTCGCAAAGGGGGCCGATCCCAACGGCCTGACCGGCGCGTCGCGGATCACCTGGGTGACGGAGGCCAATTTCGGGGTGCCGCCGCCTCCGGTGCCGCCGACGCCGCCGCTGCTGGTCGCCGCCGCGCATGGCCGGGCGGAGGCGATGACGCTGTTGCTGGCGGCGGGCGCCGATCCGCATTTCGTCGCGGCGGACGGGACGAACGTCGTGCTGGCGGCCGCCAATGGCGGCAGCGCCGCGGCGATGGCGGTGGCGCTGGACGCGGCGCCCGCGGTCGACGTCGCCGATGCCCGCGGGCGCACCGCGCTGCACCGCCTGCTCGGCGCGGGGATGCCGCCCGACATGGCCGCGACGATGCGGTTGCTCGCCGACCGCGGCGCGCGTACCGATATCGCCGACCGGTCTGGGCATACGGCGGCGGCGATCGCCGACACGGGCCTGACCGACGTGAAGACCCTGTTCCATCAGGTCTTTGCGGAACCGACACCGATACGGCTCGCGGCGGCGCGCCGGTGATGCCGCCCTCTTCAAGCACGGGATGATCGCATGACGACGACACGACATTTCCAGATCGGCCTGCTCGGATTCGCCGCGGCGACGCTGGCAGCCTCCGCGACGCTGGCCGCGGCCGGTCCCACGCCCGCGGCGGCGGTGGCGGCGCGGCAGGCCGGGTTCAAGAAGATGGGCGGCGCGATGAAGGCGCTCAACGACCAGCTGAAAAGCGATGCCCCGGCGAAGGATGCGATGACCGCCGCCGCGCGCGTCCTCGCCGCGACCGCGCGCGAACAGCCGGCGCTGTTCCCCGCCGGCAGCGGCGCATCGGCCGGCGTGCCCAACGACGCACTGACCACGATCTGGAGCGACCGCGCCACCTTCGACGCGCAGATGGCGAAGCTGATCGCCGAATCGGGCAAGTTGGTCGCGGTGACGAACGGCGGCGACGTCGCCGCGATCCGCGCGCAGGCGAAGGCGACCGGTGCGACCTGCGCCGCCTGCCATCGCCAGTTCCGCGCCGACAGCTGACCGCGATGGCGGCGGAGCCCTCCCCCGGCACGACCGCCCGCGTGCCCGTCTGGGACGCCGCGGTGCGGCTGTTCCACTGGACGCTGGTGGTGCTGATGGCCTTCTCCTGGTGGAGCGGCGAACGCCACGACATGGCATGGCACCGCCTGTCGGGCTATGCGATCCTCGCGCTGGTCGTGTTCCGCCTTTACTGGGGCGTCGCCGGCGGCCGCACCGCGCGGTTCGCGCAGTTCGTGAAGGGACCGCGCACCGGCATCGCTTATGCCCGCGGGCTGATCGCCGGGCGCGACGAAGCCCCGCCGGGGCACAATCCGATCGGCGGATGGAGCGTGATCGTGATGCTCGCCGCATTGGTCGCGATGGCCTTGGCGGGCCTGTTCGCGGTGGATGTCGACGGGCTCGAATCGGGTCCGCTCGCCGATTACGTCAGCTTCGAACAGGGCCGGCTTGCCGCCTCGGCGCACGAACTGATCTTCAACCTGCTGCTCGCGCTGGTCGCGCTGCATGTGATCGCGATCCTGTTCCACCTGATCCGCCTGCGCCACGACCTGATCGGTCCGATGATCCACGGCCGCAGCCCGGCCGGCACGCGCCACCCCGCCGAACCGCTCGGCGCATCGCCGTTGCGTGCACTTGCCGGGATCGTCGCGGCGGCGCTGTTCGCCTGGTGGGCGGCGCAAGGGTTTCGCCTCTAGCATTGCGATCCGCGAGGGACCGGGGATGCGCAGGCGCCGGCGTGTGTCTGTGCCGGCTTCGGCTGTGCGCGACCGTACGTGCCGGTCAGGCTCCGGACCATCCGGCCCTGCGAGCCGTTACGATCCCTAAGCCGCGGAGAGCGTTCGCGCCCCCGCGGCGATGACGAACGCGCCGCCGCTGCGGATGGCGCCGTTGCGGTCGCCCCTGTCCACGATCATCCGCATGTCGGCGCGCACGCGCGCGCGATCGATATCGATCTGCGTCCAGCCGCTATGCCGGACGTCGTGGAAACGAACGTGCGGGTTATTCTGCCCGACATCGCCGAAGCGCCCGGTCGGCGGCGGCGCGGCGCCCAGCGCGGAGGTGACGAGTTCGGCCCCTGTGACCGTACCGTCCTCGCCGCGAAGATCGTTCGCCCAAAAGGAATGCACGTCCCCGCTCAACACGATCGGGTTCGTCACCGCCGGCCGCTGCATGTCGCGCAGCAGCCGGGTACGGTTGGCCGCATATCCGTCCCACTGATCGCTGAACGTCGACGTCCGCGCGCCGTCCAGCCAGAGCGGGGCGAAGAACACCTGCTGCGCGATAAGTGACCAGGGGCGGCGCTCGCCGGCAAGGCGATCGGACAGCCAGCGTTCCTGCGCGCTTCCCAGGATCGTGCGACCCGGTGCCGACGCCGCGGCGCAGTCCTCCAGCCGGACGTTCCGCGCCACGTCCGGCGCGGCGCATGGCGGCGCACTGCGATACTGGCGGGTGTCGAGGACCGACATCGACACCAGATCGCCCCAGTCGACGGCGCGATACAGGCGCGGTGCGCGACGATTGCGCCACAGGCCGGGCCGGATCGGCATGTGTTCGAAATAGGCCTGATAGGCCGCCGCACGCCGCGGTGCGAATAATGCGGGCGGCAATCCTTCGCGGTTGGCGAGGCCGGCATAGTCGTTCAGGACCTCATGATCGTCCCAGGTCACCACCCAGGGGCAGGCGCGGTGTGCGGCCTGAAGATCGGCATCGGTCTTGTAGAGCGCATGCCGCTGCCGATAACCGGCCAGATCGCGCGGCTCCGACGCGCCGAAGTCGCGGATGCGGGGCAGGTCGGGGTAGCTCTGCTCGTAGATATAGTCGCCGAGCTGGACGATCAGATCGGGTTCGGCGGCGACGATGTCGCGATAGGCGCCGAACCATGCCTGTTCCCAATGCTGGCAGGACGTCACCGCCAGCCGCAACCGGTCCGCGATCACCGGCGACGTCGCCGCCCGCCCGACCGGGCTGGTCGCGCCGAGCGCGTGGAAGCGATACCAATAGGGCCTGCCCGGCGGCAGACCCGTGACCTCGACGTGTACCGCATGGGCGCGCTCGGGAAAGGCGCCGCCCCGCCCGCGACGGACGATCGTGCGGAAGTGCGGATCGGTCGCCACCTCATAACGGACCGCAACCGTTGCGGCCTGCAGCGGCGTGGCATGCGGCCCGATCAACCGCGTCCACAGGACGAAGCCGTCCGTCGTGGGATCACCGCTCGCCACGCCGAGGGCGAACGGGTCCGCATCGGTCCGCGCATGGGCATCGAGCGGGATCGACGGCATCACCGCCAGCCCGGCCATGGCGGCGAGTAGCGCCCGGCGATGCCACAGGTGATCGGATGTCGTCATGCGCATCCATCCTGTCCGCCTGCCATGACGCGGCGATGACACGGAGAACCGGACGTCACGGAAACGTCGCAGAAGCGCAACGAAAACGTCCCCGGGCGATCGTAACCGGGCCCTGACGATCGTCGACGAACGACGACCTTACGACGCTTCTCAAAAGGTGGGAACCCGATGATCCGCAAGACGATGCTGCTCGCCTCGGTGAGCGCGCTGTTCGCCATCTCCGGCGTCGCGCGCGCACAAACCGCACCCGACGACCGGATCGCATCGGCCGAACCGCAGGAGTCCGGAGGCGAGATCGTCGTCTATGGCAGCGGCAAGGTCCGCCAGGAACAGACGGTTTCGCGCAAGGCGATCGAGATTCTGCCACCGGGCAGTTCGCCGCTGAAGGCGGTCGCCCGCCTGCCCGGCGTGGCGCTGCAAAGCTCCGACCCCTTCGGGTCGTACGAACTGGGCACCCGCCTGTCGGTGCGTGGCTTCAACCAGAGCCAAATGGGCTACACCCTCGACGGCGTGCCACTCGGCGACATGTTCTACAACAATCACAACGGCCTGCATGTCAGCCGCGCGATCGCAACCGAGAATATCGCGCGGGTCGACGTCTCGCAGGGCGCCGGATCGCTCGGCATCGCCTCGACCAGCAATCTCGGCGGCAATCTGGAGTTCGTGTCGCGCGCGCCGTCGCAGGATCTCGGCGGCGAAGTGGCACTGACCTATGGCATGTACGACACGGTGCATCTGTATGGCCGGCTGGACAGCGGCGAACTGGCGACGGGCACGTTGCTGTCGGTTTCCGGCGTCATCCACGACGCCAGCAAGTGGAAGGGCTTCGGCGGCCAGTCCGACAACAAGGTCAACGGCAAGATCGTCCAGACAATCGGCGATGCGACGCTGACCGGCTGGCTCAATTACTCGCTCCACAAAGAGCGCAACTACGCAGATTTGTCGCCGGCGACGCTGTCGCGCATCGGCTACGACCTTGATTTCCTGCGCCCGGACTATGCCACCGCGATCCTGCTGTCGCAGGTAAGTGCGAACCGGACCGCTGAGGCCGCACGCCGCCCCCTGCCCTTTCCGACCGCAGGCGTCGCCTTTCCGGCACCCTATACCAACGTCAACGACACCTATTACGACAGCGGGGGCGTGCGGCGCGACTGGCTGGGCGCAGTGACGCTTGACGTGCCGGTCGCCGATTGGCTGGATGCGAGCGCCACCTATTACCACCATTACGACAAGGGCAGCGGCGGCATCTACACGCCGGCGGTCTTCTCCCCCGATGGCTTCCCGCTGTCGGTCCGCACCACCGAATATGGCATCACGCGCGACGGCGGCCTCGCCCGCGCGACGGCGACGCTCGGCGGGCACACGGTCCAGATCGGCTATTGGCACGAGGACAATCGCGCCAGCACCGACCGCAATTACTATGCCGCCAGCCTCACCAACCGGCCGGACGTCACCAGCTTCCTGACGACGCCATTCCGCAGCGATTTCCTCACCGACCTGACCACCGTGACGAACCAGTATTTCGTCAGCGACAGCTGGAAAATCCTCGACGCGCTGACGATCGCCGGCGGCTTCAAGGGCGCACGCGTGTCGAACGGCATCACGACCACCGTCGGAACGCCGTTCATCAACGGCCGGATCGCCGCAAGGGATTGGTTCCAGCCCCAGATCGGTGCGACCTATCGCATCGGTCGTCAGGAGCTGTTCGCCAATTACGCCGAGAACATGCGCGCGTACATCAGCTCGTTCCGCGGCCCCTTCGGCACGACCCAGGTCGGTTTCGAGGCCATCCGCGACACGCTGAAGCCCGAGACGTCGCGCACCATCGAGGCGGGCTGGCGCTTCGATCTCGGCCGGGTCCGCGGGGTGCTCGCCGGCTATGACGTCAAGTTCAGGAACCGGCTGCTGGCGGCCTTCAGCGGTGCGAACATCCTCGGCAATCCGAGCATCCTGCAAAACGTCGGCAGCGTCACGAGCCGCGGCGTCGAAGTGGCCGCCACCTATCAGCTGGCGCGTCCGCTCGCGCTGATCGCCTCCTATTCGTACAACGACAGCACCTACGACGACGACACGGTCAATGGCGCGGCATTCGTCCCGACCCGGGGTGTGCGCACCGTCGACACCCCCGCCCATCTCGGCAAGGGCGAGATCAACTATGACGATGGCCGGTTCTTCGCCAATCTGGCGGGCGCCTACACCTCCCGCCGCAACGTCACCTATACCGGCGACGTGACGGTCAAGGGCTACACGCTATTCGACGCAGCGATCGGCTATCGCTTCCCCGCGGACAGCACGTTCGCCGGCGTCGAGGTCCAGATCAATGCCGTCAACCTGACCGACGAAACCTACATCGCGGCGCTCGGCTCGGGCCAGTTCTTCAACACGGCGGCATCGCTGAACAACACGCTTCAGGCCGGATCGCCACGTCAGGTCTTCGGCACGGTGCGGCGCAGATTCTGAGCGGAGCGGCGCCGATCTTGCCGGCAACGGCCCCGCCCGAGGAGCGAGTCCGATCGAGCCGAAAAGGCACACGCTCCAGAGGCGCATTTGGTTGGGATCGCTTTTGCTCCGGAAACGCGTTGCACACCAACGAAAGCTTCCGGTGCGCTTGATCGCCGGTCGTGCCCGCTGTGGCAGGTACGTACCGCCAGCTGCATGCGCACCGCGATCCTGTCTCGGCGCCGCTCGGTCAGCGGTCGACGGTCATATGCGGGGCACGGGACCGGATAGCTCCGTTCCGTCCGTGCCCCTGCCATCTGCGCCGTCAGACGCTGACCGTCGCCGCGCCGCCCGGACCGCAGTCGGCATTTATGCTGCGATCGGTCGTCGTCTTGCGTTCGATCATCGTTCCCTCCTGCTTCACGTGATTTGATGGTCGCGCATAACTCTCGGTCGTCGATGGGAAGGCGCCGTGGAAACCCGTCGGCCGCAGGCCGCGGTGGACCGCACCGGCCTGACATGTCGCCTCACGAACCCCGATCGTTCGCGACGCATGTCTTGGGGAAATATATCTCTGGCAAATTGGCATGACCCGATGCTCACCGTGACCATCCGGCGGCACCGCGAAACAAAGGGGCGTGGTCGACTGCGGCTATGCTGCGGCACAGATCGCACCGCTCACGGCCATGACCACCACGCCCAGTGGGGGGACCCGACGAGGATTGGGAAACGCCGAGCCCCCCGAACCATCAGAACATGCGGAACGTCACACCCGCCGTAAGGCGCGCGCCGTAGCGGTTCCACGCCAGCGGCAGGTTGCCGTTGGTCGTCGGCCTTTCGGTCGCGTCGAGGATGTTCTGCGCCGCGATCGTCACGGCCAGCCTGTCGGTGATGTTGTACGCCGCCTGGGCATCCAACTGTCCCCAGGCGTTGACGTAGGTCGGCGCGTCCGTTTCCGTCCCGACCGTGTCGAGATACTTGCTGCGCCAGGTGTAGGAGACACGAGCCTGGACCGGCCCCCGCTCGAAGAAGGGCGAAATCGTATAGCTCAGCTTCGAGAGGTAGGGGAGGGGGAGTTTGCCGGGAGCATTGAAGTTGTCCGTGAAGGATCCGTATTTCTGGTCGAGCACCGTCGCATTGGTCTGGATGCCGAATCCCCAGGCCAGATTGCTCGTCAGGCCGATCGACGCGCCCCGCACCTGCGCGTTGCTGCCGTTGAAGGGCGTGTTGACGAGCATCGTGTTCGTCCGCTGCAGCTTGCCGTTGCAGAAGAGCGACCGGTTCTGCCGGCAGAAATCGACCGCTTCGGTCGGGACCACGACCTCGACGAAGGCGTTCTTGCGCACGATGTACGACTGGATATCGTTGACGAACAGATCGACGTTGAACAGGCTGCCCTTCGCGAAATACCATTCGAACGCCGCATTGTAGCGCCACGCGCGATAGGGTTTCAGGTCGGGATTGCCGCCGTTTCCGCCAAAGAACGGCCCGAAGCTCGAATACCGGTCGATGCTGTATTCCACCTGCCCGGACATGTCGGCGAAGCTCGGGCGCGACACGACCTTGCTGGCCGCGGCACGAAGCTTGATGTCATCGGTCACCTCATAGGCGGCGTTGAACGACGGCAACCAGTCGTCGTAGCCGCGCTTGATCGTGACCTGCTCTTCGTACCACGGGTCGTAATCGAGCGTCGAGCGATAGGTCTGTTCGTTGCTGGTTCTGGCGTAGCGCACGCCGATATCGCCCGACAGGCGGCCGACGCTGTAATTGATCTGGCCATACGCGGCGTTGGTATTCTCGATCGTGTTCCAGAAGTTGCCGGCATCGCGGTAATTGCCGCTGGCATTGCCCGGCGACCGGTTGGCCTCGGAGAATTTGGTCAGCGAGTCCTGTGTCAGGCCGACGATGCTGCGCAGCGCGCCGCCTGCCCCCAGCCCTCGCCACAATGTCGGGTCCAGAACCGACGTCTGATACGCCGCCATGCTCTCGGTGCGCGGGAACACGGTGTTGTAGAAGGTCGGCTTGTTCAGCGAGCGATGCTGCTGGATGCGGCCACCGAACAGCAGATCCTTCACCGGGCCCCAATCGAGGTTCAGCTTGCCGTCGAACTTGGCATATTGGTAGCGGTCGAGGGTCTCGGCAAATTTCACGAACCCGGCCTGCTGGCCGGCCGCGCGCGTCTTGAACAGCGCCGGATCGGTCGGCGACGTCGCCAGCGTCAATGCAGGCCCGTTGCGGTCGAAGGCGAAGCTGCCCGACGTGTTGCCGTAGAAGCTGAGGTAATATTCCGGGTCGCTGCCGCCGGTCGCCTGGGTGATGCCCGCGTTCAGGACCATGTCCAGCCGCCCGGGCGACCAGCGCGTCCGGATGTTGTAGACCTCGGTGTTCAGCTTCGAACGCTTGTAATATTCGTCCATGCGAACCGCGAAATTGCCCGCGCCGCCGGTGATGCCCGCCGCCTGGGTGGTCACGGTCGACAGCCGGGTGATCGGCGCGGATCCCGCGTCATAGGCGTTGCTCTGGTTCCAGGGCACGCTGAAGTCGGTCTGGAAGGTCTGCGTGTAATCCGAGAAATCGCCCCAGATGCGCAGCGCGGTACCCTGCATCTCGAAATTGTCGACCGGCTTTGCCTGGACCGCGAGATAGCCCGTGGTGCGGATGCTGTTCGACCGGGTCGCGCTCATCCACAGGAATTGCGGCACCAGCATCGCGCTGTTCAGCGCCGGGCCACTGGTCACGGTGGGCAGCAGTGCGGCGTTGCGGAACGCCCCGGTCGCGCCGTTGGTGCAGCCGCCCCAGCCATTGCCGTTGCAGGCCGGGCCATAACGCGTCTCGAACGACCCCGAACCCAGCACCGACTTGTTGTAGGCGAGGCTTGCCAGAATGCCGAAGGTCTTGTCCTCGGTGTACCAGCTGTACAGGATCGACGCGCGCGGATCGCGTTCCTTGTTGCGCAGGTTCAGATTGTAGTTGGCCGCCACCGACAGGGTATTGCGGGGCAGTTCGAACGGCAGGCGCGAATTGACGATGATCGAGCCGCCGACCCCGCCTTCGTCCAGCCGCGCCTCGGACGTCTTGTAGACCTCGACCGTACCGATCAGTTCCGGCGCCAGATTGCGGAAATTGAAGCTGCGGCCGGTATCGCGGTTGTTGGCGCCGGTTTCGGCGGTCGCGATCGGCTGGCCGTTGAACTGGGTCAGGATCAGCCGGGAGTCGATGCCGTTGATCGACACCTTGGCGCCCTCCCCGCCCGCCGTACGATCGATCGTGATGCCCGGCAGGCGCGACAGCGATTCGGCGACGTTGACGTCGGGATAGCGGGACACGTCCTCCGCGGTGATGACGTCGATCTGCGCCGACGATGCCCTTTTCGTGTCGATCGAGTTGGCGATCGCATTCCGCGTGCCGACGACGACGATGTCTCCATCGCCATCGGTATTGGCCTCTCCGCGCTTCTCCAGCCGCTGCGTCACGCGATCAGCGGTGCTGCGGGGCGCGTCGGCCTGCGTCTGCTCCTGTGCAGGCGTATCGGCGACCTGATCCTGCGCGGTGGCGGAAACCGACCAGCCGACGCTGGTGATCGCCGTAGTAAACAACGCAAGCGTACGAACTTTCATTGAGCCCTCCCTGTTTCCGTGTGCCGCCCTCTTCGGCCCACCCCCGGAAGGAAGGCTATGTTACAATACCAATCTATGTCAATTACGGACTTATATTTTTCGGTCAAAGTCGACATATATGGCGACATATGATGACAATTTTTATCGTCGCCGGGCACCGAAACCTTCGGACCACCGGCTGCGATCACCTCCGTAAAAGGCAGGTTTTCCGTTAGAAGAGTTCATCGGGAGGACAGGGGAATGGCGGGAGAAGCCGTACGCAGGATCGTCATCGCCGGGGGCGGCGCGGCCGGATGGATGTCCGCCGCGGTGCTGGCGAAAGTCCTGCAGCACCAGGGCTGTACGATCCAATTGGTCGAGTCGGATGATATTGGTATTATCGGTGTCGGCGAAGCGACGATCGCGGGTATCCACTGGCTGAACAATGTTCTGGGGATCGAGGAGGACGCCTTCGTCCGCGCGAGCCAGGCGACGTTCAAGCTGGGCATCGACTTTCGCGACTGGACCGGCGCGGGCAGCCGCTACTACCACCCCTTCGGCCGGTACGGCGCGCCGCTTCGCGGGGTCGGATTCCAGCATCTATGGGTCAAGGCGCGGCGCCGGGGGCTGGTCACGTCGTTCGAGGATTATTGCATGACCTCGGTCGCCGCGCGGATGCGCCGGTTCGACCGCCCGGATCGTGCGCCGCCCGGCTCGCCGCTCAAGACGCTCAGCTATGCCTATCATCTGGATGCCGGGCGCTACGCCCGGTATCTACGTTCCCTGGCCGAAGCGATGGGGGTCCGGCGGATCGAAGGGATCATCGAGCGGGCCGATCAGGATCCCGAAACCGGTCACATCGTGGCGCTCCACACCCATCGCGGCGACGTCGTCGAGGGCGACCTGTTCCTCGACTGCACCGGTTTTCGCGCGTTGCTGATTCAGGGCGTGCTGAACACCGGAACGATCGACCTGTCCGACCTGCTGCCGTGCGATCGTGCCTGGGCGGTCCCCTGCGCGGCAACCGCCGAGATCGATCCGTCCACCCGGTGCACCGCGCGGCCTGCAGGCTGGCAGTGGCGCATCCCGCTGCAGCATCGCACGGGCAACGGCCATGTCTTTTGCAGCGCATTCATGAGCGAGGACGAAGCGCGCGACGTGCTGATGCGCAACCTGGACGGAGCACCGCTAGCGGAGCCCCGAATGATTACATTCCGGACGGGGCGCGCGAGACAGATCTGGAACAAGAACGTCATCGCGGTCGGCCTGTCGGCAGGCTTTCTGGAGCCGCTGGAGGCGACGACGATCCACGTCATCCTCAACTCGCTCAACAAGATCATCGGCCATTTCCCGCGCCGGACGCCCGATCCTTGCACGGTGGCCGAGTTCAATCGCCAGCTCGACCTGCAGTTCGATACGATCAAGGATTTCCTGGTCCTCCATTATCGCCTGTCGGGCGCGCGCGAGGAGCCACTGTGGCGCTATTGCCGGGCGCTGGCGCTCCCCGAACGGCTGGAGCGGATGATGGAATCGTTCCGGACGACGGCACGGATCGCGCCCGGCGAGTTCGATCAGTTCAAGGAAGCCAGCTGGTTCAGCGTGATGCTGGGTCAGGGGATCGTGCCCGACGATCACGATCCGCTGGCGGACGGTATCGACGACGACGCGCTGACCCGCCATCTGGCGAGCATCCGCACCGGCATACGACAGGTCGCGGAACGCATGCCGACCCACGAAGCCTATATCCGCGCGCATTGCGCCGCGCCGGTCCCGGCATGACGCGGACCGGCCCTGCCCGACCGCTGGTCGCCGCCGCGGATGCGATGCGACGGGGCGATGCGACGACGGCGATGCGGCTGGCCAAGGGGGTGACCGACCGGTCGCCGGACGACATGGATGGCTGGTGGCTCTATGCGCAGGCCGCGATGGCCGCCGGGCGGATGGTGGACGCGGAACGCGCGTTCGCCTGCGGCGCGCGGCAGGCCCCGGCACGATCCCCCGTCGAGGCGCGCTTTCTGGCGCAGCGGGCGCGGCCTCTCGTCGAGGAAGGACGGCTGGCGGATGCCGTGCGCAGCGTGCGTGCGGCGGTGACGGCGGGGATGAGCGATCCCCGCGACCTCGTGCTGGCGGGCTTCACGCTGACCCATGCCGGATTGCCCGCAGAGGCCTTGCCGCTTGCCGAGCGGGCCTGCGCGGCCGTGCCGGACGACGCCGACGCCTGTTACAATCTGGGTAGCATCCGCGAATATGTCGGCGACCGGACCGGCGCGCAGATGGCGTTGGAGCGCGCCATCGCCGTGTCGGGCGGGCGCTTCGTCGCGGCTAGCCACCGCCTGTCGCATCTGCGCCGCTGGACCGCGAGCGACAATCACGTCGCCGCGCTCGAACAGGTCGCCTGCCGCAGCCCGGCCGAGGCCGCACGCGTCGCTTATGCCTTGTTCAAGGAATATGACGACATCGGCGACACCGACGCCGCCTGGAACTGCCTGCAACGCGGTGCGGCGATCATGCGACGGCTGGAGCCCTGGTCGCGCGACGAGGAGGCCGCGACGATCGCCGCGTGGCGGACGCACTGTCCTGCCGCCGCCTTTGCCGCGCCCGATGCGGTACGGCGCGAAGGACCGCGACGGATCTTCATCGTCGGCCTGCCGCGTTCGGGAACGACGCTGGTCGAGCGGATCCTGGCGGCGCACAGCCAGGTCCATGCCATGGGCGAACCCAAGGCGTTCGCGATCGCGGTGGGGCGGCTGGCGAATTGCGCCGATGCGCCGCTGCTCGATGCGCGCGTCGTCGCCGCAGCCGTCACGGTGCCGCCGGCCGCCATCGCGACCTGTTACACGCGCGAGATGGCACCGTTCGACGGCGGGCGGACGGTCACCATCGACAAGCGGACGCAGAACATCCACTATGTCGGCCTGATCCGGCGCGCCTTTCCCGATGCGGCGATCGTCGCACTGGAGCGCGATCCGATGGATGCGCTGTTCGGCGCCTACAAACGGCTGTTCGCGGGGAGCCACAGCTGGTCCTATGCGCAGGACGACCTGGCCGACCATTACCGCCACCATCGCGCGTTGATGGAGCATTGGGGCGGCATTCCGGAGATCGGGCTGATCCGCGTATCGCTGGAGGCGTTGATCGCCGATCCCGAACCGCACATCCGCCGCCTGCTCGACGCATGCGGCCTGCCCTTCGAGGCCGCATGCCTGCGCCCCCACGAGGCGACGGGCGCGGTGATGACCGCCAGCGCGACGCAGGTCCGGCGCCGGATCAATGCCGACGGCATCGGGGCGTGGCGGCGTTATGCGGATCACCTCGGATCGCTTCGGGACAGACTGGTGCGTGACGGGTTGATGGATGCGGTGGTACGCTGAGGGGGGCTTTGGGTGATACCGAACCCGGCGTGTGGAGCGTGCGTCGCAATAGTTCGCATGCCGCGACACTGGTCGTGTGCGACGCCAGCGTTTTTCCGCCTCATCGTCAGCGGGAGAAGGCCGCCTCAGTCGGATGATGCGCCCTGCAAGATGACCTGCTCCCCGGTTCATGTTGCGGCTAAGGTAGCTTTCGTGTCCTCATGTCCCATCAACGGGAATATCGGCCGGGTAACGCTGACGCCCGGCGCGAAGCGAGGCGAGGTGCATGTGCCGCTGCACGGCGAATTCCGCGCCATCCTCGCATGGGTGAGTGCGCGGGAGAGGAAAGAGGCGAGAAACGCCGAAAGCCCCGGAGCGGGTGCTACGGGGCTTGGGTGTCAATGATGTTCGGTTGCGGGGACAGTAACCACAATCATCGTTCTTCGTATCATAGGTCATCGTTATTGCGTGTATATTCTCACGCAGTTTTTGCAGCCCCCCCCGTAGCATCCCACTATGACCGCAGACATGGTGAGAAGTGCTGGAACTGGGTTTAACCGCGATACCCGTCGCAACGGCCTTGTACCCTGTCCTCTCGACCAGCTTAGCCGCGGTCAGACTACTGTTCAACACTGGCCCGACCCGAGTCACCACGCGGGCCTGTCCGTCGACGACATCGATCAGCGCGATGTCGATCAGGATGTGCCGATAATGAGGACGAGATACTCGATCAACCGGACCGCGCACAGCCAACCGCAAGACAGCGCCGAACTCACCAGCGGCGGGCAGCCTCGCGCCCCAAGCGGATTCTAGCCGCCGGAGGTACTGCTAACCGAAGCCGCAAGCATTCTTCGGCCAAGAAGCGCACGCAGCGCGAGACTGGTGAAGAGGGCGACGATCGCAAAGACCAGCCAGGGCAGCATCGGGGTTGCCATCCGGCCGGCGGTATCGAACATCCAACCGCCGAGAAAATTTCCCATGCCGCCGCCGATGGCCAAGGCCAGCGAGTTGAAGCCGAGAAACGTGCCCAACGCATTCCTGTCGGCGAGGCCGGCGGTGATGGCCTGCTGCGTCGGGCGCGTGAGAAGAGTGCCGAGGGAAAATACGGCCACCGCGGCAAGAAAGGTGGGAAAGCTGCCGACGAACGCGATCACCAACATGCCGACTGCCATAAGAACCACGCCCACAGTCAGAATCTGCTCGGTCGCCAAGCGCAGTTCGAGCCAGCGCGTCGCAGGATATTGCAGCAGGATCGTCATTGCGGCGGATAACGCGAACATTACGCCGATGCCGTCTTCCGAGCCGGTCAGCCGGACGACGAGCAGCGGAAACGTGATGTTGATCTGGACCGAAACGAACCAGTAGCCCATCATGATCAACGTCAGCAGTACGAACGGACGGTTGCGCAACACCAGCCGGAAGCCCTGAGCTAGACGCGGCGCCTCCGCTGGGACGGGCAGGCGCGGAAGCAGCAAGGCAACGGCGGCATTGAGACCGAAACATGCCGCCGCCGCAAAGCAGACGATCCGGAAATCGAACCGCAACAGCGCCACCCCCAGCAACGGCCCGCCGGTCGTGGCAATCCCACTGATCGTGTTGCTGATCGAGTAATAGCGTGCTCGGTCGTCGTCCGTCGTCAGACTGGCGATAGCGGCCTGATACGGCGCCTCGAACAAGGCGCCGCCGAGAGCGGAGACGAGCATCGCGACGAACAACGTCGGCATATCTGTGGCGAAGCCGAGCGCCGTGAAGCCGAGGGCGCGCAGCAACACGCCCGCGACGATCATCGGGCGGTTGCCGATCCGGTCCGCCAGCGCGCCGCCGAAGACGGCAAGCCCCTGCTGCGTGATCTGCCGAATCGCGAGTGCCGCACCGATCGCTGCCGCGGTCAGGCCTATACGATCGACGAAGTGAACCGCGACGAGCGGCATCACCATGGTGAACCCTGCCACCATGAAGAACGTGTAGACGAGAAGAGCGTTGAGCGCCCGCCGTCTGGCGCGCTCGTCCAACGAAGCCGCGTCAGCCGCCATGATCGTGCCGGTAGAGGTAAATGGGCGTCGGATCACCGCTGAACTGCGAGAAGGGGAACGGCTCGCTGGACAGGGCGGTCAGCCCATGGCCCAGAAATTGCGGAAGGATCGCGCTGCCCGTCTGCGCATAGGCGACCAGAGGAACGTCGCGCCGACGTGCCGTGTCGACGATCCTGTCGAACGAACCGTTGCCCAGCGTCATCCCGGTCACGAGCAGCATGTCCGCCTCTTCCAGCACCCCGGTCATGTCGGCAACGACGGGCTGCCCGTCCTGCGTCCGCTCCATGTTGAAGTCGCACGGCAGACAGACGCCACCTTGCGCCTTGATCGCTGCGACCAGCGGATTGACGACACCGATCAGCCCGACCTTCGTGCCGGGCGCAATCCGAAGAAGCTGCACGATCGCCTCGTCGCGGGCGACGGCACGCGTAGGTGGATCGCCGAAGGGCAACATGACACGTTGGGCACGTCCGTCGGCGTCGTGCGGTCGCTGACCAGCGAGATATGCGTCCAGCGCTGCGATACGAACCGGAAGGCGCGCATCGTGAAGCAGATCGGCGATCGTCGATCCCGCCAACTCGTCGGCGATGCTCGCGTCGAACTGGTTCCGCTCGACACAGCACGCTCCGAAATGGGCACCGGCGCGAAGCAGCAGGTAATAGTTACGATAGGTCTGACTGGTGCCGGGGAAACGCGTGCTCTGCGCTACCCAGAAGACGCCGATGACCGGCACGGCGGCCGGGTCGGCGCCGAAGGCGCCGCCGAGCACCGCCTGGATCAGTGCATCGACGGTTGCCGGCTCGAACGAGGCAGTCATGCGGCAACTCCCGGTCGCGGTGCTGCCGCATCGGCGTAGCGCAGGTCAAGGCGAGCGACGGCCGCTTCTGCCAGCCGGCGCGCATCGCCTCCAGTAGGATCGACCGCCACGACGTGACCGAGGTAGCAGCCGTTGTCGATCGCCGCCGGCACTTCGATCCCGGCGATTGGTGGCACCGCATGGCGCGCGATCGCGGGATCCGAGTCCAGCGTCTCGCGCCGATCGATTGCCTCGATCGTACCCGCGCGTGGCGGCACCAGGAATTTGATCGCGGCGCTTCCGACATCATTACGCTGGCGGGTCAGGTTGGGCCGCCGGCCAAGTGCGAGATCAATCTGTACCGCCAGTAGATCGATACCGGTAACACGCTCAACAAGCTCGACGATATAATTGCCGCCGGGACGCGGATTGATTTCGACGATGCGCGGGCCGTCCGGCGTCAACTTGACCTCGGTATGACTGATTCCGTGATCGTGCCCTACCGCCTTCAATACATCGCAGACGAGCGCGGTGACTGCCGCGCTCGTCACGTCGTCGAGCCCCGCGGGAAACATGTGTCCGTCCTCGATGAAGTGCGGAAAGCCCGTGACGCTCTTGTCGGTGATGCCAAGGATCGTCGTCTCGCCCGCGAAGGTCACGGCCTCCACACTGACTTCCTCGCCCTCCATGAACGCCTCGATCAGCCACAACGGCTCGCGCGCCTGATCGCGGAAGTTGCGCGAAAACGCGGCCAGCGCGTCGAACGCGGCGCGCAATTCGGCTTCGTCGCGCACCAGCCGAACGAACGCACTGGATGCAAGGTCAGACGGCTTGAGGATCAGCGGATAGCCGATTCCCCCGGCAATCGAGACCGCTTCCTCCCACGAATGCGCCGCACCGAAGCGCGGATTGGGCAGTCCGGCGCGATCGATCGCCCCGCGCACCCAGTGCTTGCGCCGTTCGGCGGCCACGTTCGAGGAAAAACCCTGCGGCAGGCCAAGCGCCTGCGCGACCTGCGCAACCGTGTCGATATAATAATCGCAGATGGTGACGACGCCGTCGAACCGCAGGATGGCGTGCTGCGCACGCAGGAAATCTATGAGCGCCGGCACGTCGTTCGTTTCGGTCGTCAGCACATGATCGGCATGATCGATGACCGGATGGATTTCGCGCGTATGCGGGTCGCGGTAGTGATCGCGATTACGACTCACGAACGTGTAACGATGCCCGCGCGCGGTGATGGCCGGCGGAAATATCCGACCTGTCCCACCCACCCAGCTTTCCAGCATCAACAGATGCGCCATGGTTCCTATCCTTCGTTCATGGAAAACTTGAAAGGAGCGCCCCGCACGTCGTCGAACCGCCGTCGGTTCCAGGCGAGCGCCGACCAGGGCAACGCCAGTTCGTCCAGCGTCTCGATCTTGATGGGTGCCAGCGTCTCGGGCCGTGTCGCCTCGGCATGACGCGCGAATACCGCATCGATGTAGCGGTGACCGGTGTCGGGCGCGATTAACAGGATGTCGCGGTCGGGGTGCCGCCGCGCTTCTTCCAGCCCGACCAGATAGGTGCAACCGCTAGACAACCCGGCGAAGATGCCATGGTCACGCAGCAGGGCCACGGCCCCAGCCATGCCGGCGTCGAACGAAACCCAGTGGATCGCATCGTAAAGCTCGTGCCGCACGTTGCGGAACGGGATCGAACTGCCGATGCCAGCGATGATGATCCCGGGGTCGACGACATGTTCGCTACCGAAGGTTACGCTGCCGAATGGCTGGATGCCAATCATCGCGACGGCGTCGTCGTGCAGGCGTAACGCTGTGACCAGCCCTCCGGTCGAACACCCCGACCCGACCGACCCCACCAGCGTCAGCCGACGTACGTCGAGCATGGCGGCGATATGCGCGGCCACCGGTTCGTAGCCCAGATAATGGATGTCGTCGTGATACTGCTGCATCCAATGTGTGCCGGGATGCGCGGCTAGTAGCTCCGCGACCCGTTCCACTCGCCGGCTCTGGTCGAGCTTCAGCGTCGCCAGCGCCGGCACCTGCTCGACCGTCGCGCCGAGGATCTGAAGTTGAACGAGCAAGGTGCGATCGACCGTCTGCGACCCGACGATGTGGCACTTCATGCCGAACTTGTGGCAGGCCAGCGCCAACGCATAGGCGTAGATTCCGCTGGAGCTGTCGAGCAGCGTATCGCCGGGGCGTACAAGCCCGCGGTCGAGCAGTGACTTCACGGCGACCAGCGTCGAATAGACCTTCATCGTCTCGAAACGGGCAAGGTACAGGTTCGGCGTAAGCCGGATGAGCGCCGGCGCCTTGATGGCGTCGGCAATATGATCGAACATCATCGTCAGAACCCCGTCCTTACGCAGGAACATTGATGGCCGAGGCTGCGGTAGAAGGCCGCGAGCTCACCCAGCCGCCGCGGATCGGGGCGATCGGCAAAGAGATAGCCGATCAAGCTGCCGGTATGAGCGACGACGATGCCGTCTGCCCCGAACCGCTCCCGCTCCGCGTCCAAGGCGGTAAATGCGCGTTTGGGCGTCACCTTCTGCGCCAACGCCGCGCTTCGCGTCGCGGCTGCGGCGATTGCGATCAGGTCACACCGCTGAAACGCCTCCAGCATCGTATCGAGAATGCGCGCATAGTCGTTGCGAAGTGCGTCATAGTGATCGAGCAGCCGGTCCGTGACGGCTTCCGTATCGATGGTACCCCCGTCGTCCAGATAGCAGACGTGGAAACCGGGATTGTCAGGCAGGGATCGCACCAGTTGCTGCGCCCCGCTGAGGTAGAGAGCGTGCTCGGTCAGGAACACACTGTCGGATCGCTCGATCGCACGCAGGATGACGGGCACCAACTCGCGGCTGTCGGTCCCGTGCAGCGCATCCAGGCAGCGAATCGTCGCGACGATATCGGCCGTCGAGCTGGCCATACCCTTGCCGCGCGGCAACTCGCTGGCGAAGCTCCAGCGTCCTTCTGGCATGACGCGTCCGTGATGGGCTTGAAAAAGCTCAATGGCGCGCCGGCAGCGCGGACGGTCCGCGGTTTCGGCGTCCAAATCGCCGGGCACTCCCGCCTCGAAATGCGCCCAACTATAACGGCGGATCGGCAGTGAGATGATTGCGATCTGCGTCACCCCGCCGTCATCGTACGGCCCCTGGAACAACTCGCCCAACGTGCCGTGGCACACGCCGCTATAGTGATCGCAGATGCGGCCAGGACGGCAGTCTTCATGGAGAAGCGCCGTCGCCATCTCAGAAATCCGCGAGCAGGAAGATGCTGACCCGACGCTTGTCCATCAGGCCGTAGCTGTTGCTGCCGACGATGTTCCAGGCGAACACGTCGCCGACATTCTGCATCTGCACGCGCAACGTCGCCGGTGCCTTGCCGATGCGAAAGCGGTAGCGGGCGCCAACGTCGACCAGCGTATAGGACGGCACGCTGATCATATTGTCGCGTGAGGCATAGCGGCTGCCGATGTTCGCGACAGCGACGTCGACCGAGAAGCCGGGTGCGAAGCCCGGGCGATATTCGGCATTGCCTCGCAGCGTGCGTGCAGGCTGGTTCAACGGGCGCGCGCCCACCCGGCCGTCGTCGACGGCGGCACCGGTGACCCGCGGCTGCATCAGCACGGCACCCGCGACCAGCGACAGTCGCTCGGTCGGGTTGCCGGCCAGGCTGAACTCGGCACCACGGTGTCGCACGTCGCCGAGCACGGTGAAGACGTTGCGTTCGTCGATGTTGAAATAGGGCTTCGCGACATCGAAGACCCCCGCCACCAGCTTCGTGCCGCCCGGCAACGCCCAGCGGATACCCCCGTCTACTTGCCGCGTACGGATGGCGGGCAAGGCTTCGTTGCGGTTGGCGGCATTGACCGGGGCGATCCCGCTTTCCTCCAGCCCACGGGTATAGCTCGCATACAGGGCGAAACGATCGGTGATCGTCGCGGCGGCGCTGGCGTTGAGCAGCCAGGGCCGATCGATCGTACCGGTACGTGGCAGGCCGGGCTGTTCGATCGTCTTGCTGTAATCGGCGCGCTGAATGCCGATGCCGATTTCCCCCACGCCCTTCCATCGTCCCTCATAAGCGACGCCGACCGTCGTCTGGCGGACGCGATCATGGGTACGGGCGCCAAAGCGCAGGTCGACAGGCGGCGCGACCGGAACCGGCACGCCGAGTTCGCGCGGCCCGAGATCGAGCGCCGGTGCGGCCCCGCCATAGAAGCTGTCGAGCGAGCGCGCCCTGATGGTGGCATGAACCGTGTGCAGCCGCGGTCCATCGACCATGCTGCGGCTGACGCGGACTTCGCCGCTGGTGGAGGCGTAGCGCTGGCCGGGATCGGCGATCACCCGTTCGGTCGTCGTCCCGTCGGCGGTCGTATCCGCGAACAATTCGGCGAAGTTGCGCGCGTTGACGAAGATCGAGCGGAAAACCCCCGCCGTGATCGACCAGTCCTGGCCGAGCCGCGCCTTCGCAATGACGCCGGTGTTGACGCTGCGCGTGTCCTTGTTCGCCCATTGCTGTCCGAAGTAGCGCCGCCGCGGCGCCTCCGGGGGTACGGCGTTGCCGGCGGCGATGACGGTCGGGGCGACCTGCTCGTCGCGGCCGAGCGAGATCGAATAGAACGGAACGACCTCGATCCCGTCACGCGGCCGCCAGCGCGGGATCAGCGCGGCACGCACATAGTGCGCGTCGGAACCGTCGTAATATTCCTCGTGCGCCCACGAAGCGCCCGCCGCCACCCCCAGCGTGCGCCCCGCGATCGGCAGTTGCGCATCCAGTTCGAAGGTCGGTGCGCCATAGGCAAAGCTGCCGGCCACGACGCTGACGAGCGGCCGGTCGCCGACGCCGCGCAGCTTGTAATCGACGATCCCGGTCGGTGCGGGGAAGAGATAGCCCTGCGCGGACAAACCGACCCGTATCGTCGAGCCGGACACCAGCCGCTGCGAAATGGCCCCCTGCCGGTCGATATAGACGCCCTCGATGCGCACGTTGCCCGCCGCGACCGGCGAGAAGCCGCGCACCTGACTGGGGCCGTACAACCCGATCGTCTCGTTGCCGATTGATGTGCCGAACGCATCTTCCGCAGCGGTCACGGCATTGTCGGCGGCCCGCTGCGCTGCTGCCGGCGCGGCAACGACCAGCACGGCTGGGAGGATCAGACGCCTCACAGCGCCCACCGATCGGCACGACGCAGCCCAAGCCCCCCGAGGGTTAGCCCCGCAAACCATAGCCACGCGACGAACGGCAGAACCACAGCCGTGCGACGGTGCGACGGTGCGTCCGTCATGGCGAACGCCGGAATGATGTCCGGATCGGATAGGCTGAATTTGCCGCGCGACGCCCCGCGCGATGTGGGATCGACCGCTTCGCGCTGCACGAGCGGATAGAGCGACCGCCGCAGACCAAGCTGATACGCACGTACCTGGGCCTCAAACGCACGATGTCTGCCGCCATCGGTCCCCGCCAGTGTAGCCAGCATCTGCGTCAGCCCAAGCGGCGGTGCTACATAACCTATCACCGCCGCCCATGCCGCCTGATCCCGTGCATGGACCGCACGCGCGTCGTGCCGGGCGGCAAACCGACGCTCGGTTTCGGGCGCCAGAAAGGTCAGGCGAGTGGCGTGATCCAGCGTGGCGATCCGGTCGGCCATGCCAGACAAGTCGGGCCGGGCCGCTACCGCCCGCGCGATAATGCGATCTCGGTCGCGCTGGATGGCGTCCGCTACCCGGCGCTGCGCATCGATCCATACGCTGGCGGACGGGGTCGGCGCCACGGTTGATATGATCGCGCTCGCAATCAGCGGCACGCCGAGTGTCAGGACCGCCCAGATCGCGGCCAGCGTACCCAGCGCTGCCGCCGCGCCGGGTAGTCGCGACAGGACGAGCAGCGCGATGCCGGTCCAGAACGCCATATAGGCGACGACAAGCAGTAATGCCGCCGCGAGCTCCCCGACCGCCGACCCCAGTTGAGCACCTGCCATGGCCAGCGCCAGAACGAGTCCGGCGAGCGTCATCGGCATCGCCCATGCCGTGATCGCCGCCACACGCGCCGTCAGCCAGACGCGCGGTGCGGTCGCCTGCGCCGCCACCAGCCGCAACATGCCCCGGTCGCGCTCGAACGTGACGAGCAGGCCATGCTGCAGGATCAGCGCCAGCGGCAGCAGAAGTGCCAGCACGAAAGCGAGATCGAAACGCCCGAGCGCCAGCCCGCGCGGATTTTCGAAATCGTAGCGTTCATCGATACCGAACGGCGTAGCCAGCTTCACTTCCATGCGCGTCGGCGCAAGGTCGCTGGTGCCGACCGTAAGCGGCGACAACGGCAGATGCGGCTTCGTGGCGGGTGGTGCGACGAAATACTGGCTGAACCCGGCCACATCGCTCGGGTCCTGCCAATAGGGCACCACCGGAGCGGCGGGCGTGACGGGCGCGCGATAGGCGTCGAACCGCTGCCGCACGCTGGCCCGATGCGCGGCGTCGGCGGCAAGCGTGCGGGCGATTGCGGCGTCCTGCCCGCGGTGGAGCGCAGCGGTGTCGAGCGCTGCCCAGATCATGCTGGCAACCAGCGCACCCTGGATCAGCCAGAAAAGCGGCGTCGCGGCAACCCGCCGCCATTCCCAGGCGAACAGGGTCGCGAACGAGGCACCGGTCACGGTCTCAGCCTCCGCGTTGCGATCGACAACAGCGTCGCTGCGAACAACCCCCAGCCGAGCAGGGCCGCAAGCGGCACCACCAGCGTGGCAGCCGTGCCGGCCAGAGCAGGCGGCGCGAACGCAAACGCCGGGATGCTGGACCACAACGCGATGTCGGCGGTATGCGCCGCCTCCCCCGGCTTGACGGCATGCGCCATGCCGTCCGCGTTCATCCGGTCGACCAGCGCGCGCCGGTAACGCTCCGCCTGATCGATGAAGGCACGATGCTGGTCGAAGTCGGTACCCGCCAGTGCCGGTGACAGACGCTGCATCGCGATCGTCGGCGATACGATGCCGAAGACACCGAACAGACGATCCTGCGCCGCCACCCGCGCATAGAAACCGCCCAGGACACGATCGAAGACCGCGTGGCTGTGCCGCTCCACCAGATCGAGTTCGGCCATGCGATAGTTGGGAATATCCTCGACGCGCGCCACGCGATAGCGGGCGAGCAGTTCGGCCTTGTGCCGCGCGCCCTGCTCGGCCGACCAATAGGCCGGAGCCGCTGCGTCGATCGCCTGGCGAACGCTCTGCGTCGATGGCAACGGGCGCAGGTCATCGGCGACGCCGCTGGCAAGCCGCGGCACGGCCAGCGCGAAGAAGATCCACAGACCGAACAGCGAGGCCAGCCCGATCCGGGCCGAACCGCATGTCATCGCCACCGCTAGCCCGATCGCGGCGATGATCGCGACATAGACCGACATGACGATCGCCCATGTCAGCAGTCGCAGCATCGCATCACCGTCCAGCGCGCTGTGGAATGCCGCCACCCCGACCATTGCGATCGTGACCGGCACGACCAGTGCCGCCACGCCACTACTCGCGACCGCCAGCAGCTTGGCGACCACGATCCGCCCCGGCCGCGTCGCCGCACCCAGCGCCAGCCGCAACGTTCCACGCTCGCGCTCCTCCGCCACCGCCGCGAACGCCAGCAGGAAGATCGCCAGCGGCCCGAAAGCGAGGATCAAGGCGGCGGGATCCGCCATGCCGGCCCGCTGGAGTGGCGAGGCATCCTGCTGCGGTCGATGCAGCAGGTCGTTCTGGTGATGCGCCTCCAGCCATACCGCCTGCCCGACGAACCCGCCGACACCGGGATCGAGCGGCGCGAGTGCGGGAGACGGCTTGAACGCATAGACCGCATAATGCGCGGCGCTATGCGGATCCTTGCTCCCCTGCCCCAGCCAGCGGGCACGTTCCGCTGCTGCCGCTGCGTACTGCTGCGCGTCGGTCCGTGCCGCATCGGCCGCAACACCCATAAAGGCCAGCAACACGAGGGCAGCAAGGGTAACGAGCGCCAGCATCGCGCGACGTTCCCGCCTTAGCATCGCCAGTTCATAGCGGGCGAGCGCGAGAATCATCCCGCCAGCGCGTCCAGATACAGCCGTTCCAGTGCCGGCGGGGTCAGGCTGGACGTCTTACGTTCGTCGACCAACCGCCCAGCGCGGAGGATGCCGAGCCGGGCAGCTACGTCGTGGACGCGAAACAGGTCATGCGTCGCCATGAGCACCGCGATCCCGCGCACCGAGGCGGCGCGGATCGTCGCGGAAAGATCATTGGCGGCCGATGCGTCGAGTCCGGAGGTCGGCTCGTCCAGCAGCAGCAAGCGCGCCTCCTTAGCAAGCGCGATGGCGACGCCGACCTTCTGTCGCATCCCCTTGGAGAATCCGCCGGCGCGCCGTCCATGCGCCTCGCGCTGCAATCCGGCCGCGTCGAGCAGCGACCCGGCCTGCGTCGCATCGACCTTGCGCCCGGCGAGCAGCGCGAAGTAGCGCAGGTTCTCGGTCGCGGTCAGCGCCGGATGGAGCATCACGGTCTCGGGCAGATAGGCGGTACGCGCGCGCACCGCGAGCGGATCGGCCACCGCATCCACGCCGCTTACCGCGATGCTGCCGGCGTCGGGCGCGAGGAAGCCGAGGATCAGGTTGATCGTCGTCGTCTTGCCGGCACCGTTTGGCCCCAGCAACGCATACACCTCACCCGCCGCCAACGTCAGCGACAGACCATCCAGCGCCGGGCGCCCGCCGAACGCGAGCGATACGCCGTCGAGGCGCAGGGCAGCCGGGTCCGTCATGTCAGAGACGCGCCGTGAAGCTGATGTCGACGCTCCGCGGCGCACCGAGCGTCAGTTGCCGCGCCGAGCCGCCGAACCAATTGGCATACAGCCGGTCGGTCAGGTTGCGTCCACGCAAGGTCACGTCGCCATATGGCAGCCGCCATGCGATTGCCGCATCGAACACGGTGCTGCCGCGCACGCGCACGCTGTTGGCATTGTCGGTGAAGAAACGGCTCATGTACCGCGCGCCGCCGCTCACCGAGATCGGCAGCGCATCGAACCGGTAGATGCCGAATACGCTCGCCACCCGCTCCGGTACGACCGGCGGTGTATTGCCGGCGCGATCGCCCCCTGCCTCCCGCAAGACGTCGAACCGCGCGTCGAGGATCGCCAGATTGGCATCGAGGCGGAACTGCCGCGTCACGGCGCCCGACGCTGACAGCTCGAAACCACGCGAGGACTGGCTGCCGCCCTGCACGGCGATGCTGGTATTGGCGGGATCGCGCGTGACGATGCCCTCCTGTTCGATCCAGTATCCCGCCGCCGTCAGGTCCAGCCGATCCCCGAACAGCGTCGTCTTCACTCCACCCTCTACCGATCGCCCGGTCGTCAGGTCGAACGAAGAGTTGGCTAGCGACAGCAAGGCGAGGCTGCCCACCGGGGCCACGGCATAGCTGTACTGCGCGAAGAACTGAGTCTTGGGCGCAAGATCGAAGACGGCACCCGCCCGCCACGACACCGGATTCCACGATTTCGAGAACCCGGTGATGCGTCCGGCATTCAGATCGTTGACGCTGCGATCCAGCGCGATGTCGTCGTAGCGGAGACCGCCGACCAGCAGCAGCCTAGGCGTCAGGTTGAACGCTTCCTCGGCAAAGACGGACTTGATGACGGTGCTGGAGCCGAAATCCGCCCGGCCATCCGGGAAGTTCGCCGAGGTCTCGGCCAGCGACAGCACGCCGCGGGCCGGGTCGAAGATGTCGACCGCGGTGGTGGAACCGAAGCGGCGCGGCACCGCCAGATCGCTGTCGCTATATTCACCGCCGATCGAGAAGCGATTGCGGTGGCCGCCGATCTGGATATCGCTTGCCAGCACCGCGCGGTCCACCACGAACCGATGATGGTGGTCGATCCGGGTCGTACCGCGCCGGAAAGATCCGTTCGGGAAAGCAGCGCTGGGCGCGGCTAAGGTATAGACCTCCGCGTTACGGAAGCGCCGGTCGGCGTGATAATAGCTAAGTTCATTGGTGAAACGCAGCGCGTCCGAGAACTCATACGCGACCCGCGAGCGCGCCCACCACGTTTCCGATCCCTGATCCGCGTTCGACACATTGTAGTTGCGATCGCGGATCGCGCGATCGAGGACGAAGCCGTCCGTCGTTCCCACCAGATCGCTGGGGTCACGCGCGATGCTGCGCGGCACCAGCGGCGTCCCCCAATAGGCCGTGCCGTAGCGATCCTCCAGATAGTCGCCCGCCAGTTCGATCGACAGTCGCTCGACCGGCTTCAGCGTGACGGCCAGAGTCGTCGCCAGGAAACGCGCATCGGTGTCGTCGATGAAGCCGCCCGTCCGGTTGGCGCTGGCGACGCCACGCACGGCCACCGTGTCGCTCAAAACGATGTTCGCATCCACGCCGGCGCGCAACGTATCGAAGCTGCCATAGCCGACCGTCGCGGCATAGGCATCGCCGTTGAACCGCGGCTTCTTCGGTACGAGGTTGACCGCGCCCGCCAAGGATCCCTCGCCGTACAGGACGCTCGCCGGCCCCTTCAGCACCTCGATCCGGTCGAAGCTCCAGCTATCCAGATTACGGATGATGAGCGCCGAGTTGGTCTGGCGGACGCCATCCCAAAGCAGCGACACCGCACCGGCCGTGAAGCCGCGCATCGACATCTGCCCCGGGCTGCTCGCCAGTTCGCCCGACGTGGCACCCGGCGTGGCGTTCAACGCCTCAACGGTCGTGCGCAGCCCGCGCTCCTGCATCAATTCCTGCGACAGAATGTCCACGATCGCGGGGGTTTCACGTACGGTCAGACCCAACCGGCTTCCCGTCTCGGTGCGGGCGTCCAGCAGCAGCTGACGGTTCGCCGTTCCCGTCACGATGATGTCACTCGCCTGCTCGTCCTGTGCCGCCGATGGCGCGACGTCCTGTGCAAAGGCGACAGGGCTGCATCCGACAATCCCCAGCAGCACGGCACCGCAGCGCCAGCCGTTAAGCCTTGTTGTCGTGTAGACGCGACGGTTCGCGCGCTCATGATTGGTCAGGTTCATCGGCCCCCCGGTCACTGCAACCATTCGCAATTCCGGCATGCCCCCGAATCACGTTATGTTGTAACATACCTCATCCTAGGCGTTTTGGTCAACGCGGTTGAACAAGGGCGGTCGCTGGCACGACAACGTGTTCGTGGAGTACCGCTGTCGCTCGGTGAAATATGAGAGGTGTAGTTCAACACCCACGCCTCGGACCCAGAACCCCGCGCTGGCATTGCCGCTACTTAGCGCGCTACAACGCCGTCAGATCCCATTCGCGCTTGGCGGCCGCAAGCCCGACCAAGTATGTGTCCGTCAGCCGCTTCTCGCCGCCTCGTGCTCAACCAGCGGCACTCCACTTATCCGGACCGCGAGCCTGCGCGAGGGCACGCCGGCGGGTGCCGTTCCTTCGTTGCCGGTGTTCGCCGAGGTGCAGGTTGCGGAACTGAGTCCGCCAGTGCCGCAGACGGCACCATGTTCCCCAGGCCTCATCAGAGGTGCCTCGGTTTGTCTGCACAGGCTCGCGGTCCGGATAAGTGGAGTGCTGCTGGTTGATTATGCCGCTGCGAGAAGCGGCTGTGTGAAGTATATCTGGTCGGGTGTGCGGCCGCCAAGCGCGGAGTGCGGCCGGACCGCATTGTAGAACCCGATGTAACGGCCGATGCCAGCACGGGCCCCGGGGACCGAGGCGTAGGCATGGAGGTACACCTCCTCGTATTTGAACGAACGCCAGAGGCGCTCAACGAACACGTTGTCACGCCTGCAGCCCTTGCCATCCATGCTGATGGCGATCTTCTCGCGCAGGAGGACGGCGGTGAGCGCCATGCTCGTGAACTGCGAGCCCTGATCGCTGTTGAAGATCGCCGGCTTGCCATAGCGAGCCAATGCTTCCTCGAGCGCCTCGATGCAGAACCCGGCGTCGAGTGAGACCGATACCCGCCACGCCAGCACGCGCCGGGTGAACCAGTCGACGATGGCGACGAGATAGACGAAGCCGCGTGCCATGGGCACATACGTGATGTCCGTCGCCCAGACCTGGTTCGGCCGCGTCACCGGCAGCTTGCGCAGCAGGTACGGGTAGATCTTGTGCCCCGGCGCCGGCTTCGACGTGTTCGGCCGGCGGTAGATCGTCTCGATCCGCATCCGCTTCATCAGCGTCGCGACGTGGAGCCGGCCAACCTCGATGCCTTCTTGCCGCAGCATATCGCGCAGCATCCGGCTTCCGGCAAACGGATAGAGCAAATGCAGTTCGTCGATCCGCCGCATGATCGTCAGATCGGCCGGGGATACGGCCCGCGGCAGATAGTAGATGCTGCCGCGGCTGATGCCGAGCTGTCGCGCTTGGGAGACCAGCGGCAGCGCATGACCACGGTCGATCATCGCTTTGCGCTCGGCAACAGATCGGCCTTCCCGAGCGCACCGGCCAAAAAATCGTTCGCCAGCGTCAATTCGCCGATCTTCGCGTGCAGCACCGTGACGTCGACCGTCGGTTCTGCCGGGGCCGGCTCCGACCCGAACACATCCGCCGCACCCTCCAGCAGTCGCGACCGCCACTGGTTAATGAGGTTCGGGTGCACGTCATACTGCTGCGCCAACTCCGCCAGCGTCTTCTCGCCCTGCACGGCAGCCAACGCCACCTTGGCCTTGAACGCCGGACTGTGGTTCCGGCGTGGTCGCTTGCTCATCTTGCCTCCCGCTCGCGGCCAGCATGGCCGCTGTCAGATCGGCAATCCACTTATCCCCGCTGTGCAGATATCCCGAGCCACCTCTCATCCGCATCGCGCTGTCGGACGGCGTGCGAGTGAGCGCCGAATGCGTATGTGGATGCGGGCGCACTGGCACGGGTGTTGTCGGTGCTGCGATGAACCCCGTGCCAGTGCCGTTGCCGACGCGGGTGTTTCTGGCGTGCGGGGTGATCGACAAGCGCAAGGGGTTCGACGGTCTGGCGGTGCTGGTGCAGCAGGTGCTGGCGCAGAACCCGCATTCGGGTGCACTGTTCGCGTTCCGGGGCTCACGCCCTACGAATACATCGCCAAGATCTGGACGTCAGAGCCAGACCGGTTCATCGTCGACCCGATCCACCAGATGCCGGGACTAAACACCTAGGTCATCTCGTAGCGTTCCCCAATGGACTGACGCTGATCCAGTGCCATCAAGTCGGCGATCGACGCTATTCCTCTATTATTGTATGTCTCGCCCATCATGGAGCCATTACGGGCACCGAAGATTACAACTGCCTCGCTGAGCTGTGCAGCCGCGACATGGATATCGTTGGCTCGGTTAAAGGATGTTGTCTGCTTGCCATCGTCGTTGTCAAACGCTTCGCGAAGCCAAGAAACAGATCCATTTGCTAGGTCGCTGTATGGAGGCAGGGACATGGCATTACGTCGGAAACTAGTAACATTTGCGTCTGACTGAAACTCTTCTCCTCTGACGTCAAAAAGATCATCATCAGAGAATGCTTGCGAATATGTTGCGTCGCCTATTGTTAACATCCGATTAGCCCCGTTCATTGCCGAGGGCAGTTGAGATTGGATGGTATTCCTGTCCCACAGCGTACCGTCGGCGAACGCGATCTGCTCGATGCCGTAGGTGGCGTCCGAATAAAACTGGTTTTCGACCCGAATTTCCTGACCGGTGCTTAAATCCTTGACGTACAGCTGATTGCCGTCACGGCGCAGTGCAACTTGAGCCGGGGTAAGGTCCAGGAGCTTCAGCACGTCTGTGTCGACGGCCGTGCCCCATTCATCGATCCGGTCGCTGCCGTCGCCGGAGGAGTAGCAATAGGTATCGCTACCCTTTCCGCCTGCTAGATAATCGGCACCGCCATTGCCCTGGAATGTATCGGCTGTGTCGTAGCCGTACATCTGATTGGCACCGGCATCGCCCATGAGCACAGCCGCCTGCTGGATCGCCTCACGGTTCCAGGATGTACCATCCGAAAAAACAATTCTCTCGATGCCGTAGGTCGCGTCCGAATAGAACTGGTTTTCAACTCGGATCTCTGCGCCGGTCGCGATATCCTTGACATACAACTGGATGCCATCGCGCCGCAGTGCGACTTGGGGCAAAGTGATGTTCAAGAGCTTGAGGACGTCCGTATCCCCGGCAGTGCCCCATTCATCGATCTGATCACTGCCGTCGCCCGAGGCGTAGCGATAGGTATCGCTACCCTTGCCGCCGGCCAGATAATCGGCACCGCCATTGCCCTGGAATGTATCGGCTGTATCGTAGCCATACATCTGATTGTCATTGGCATCGCCCATGAGCACAGCCGCCTGCTGGATCGCCTCACGGTTCCAGGATGTACCGTCCGAAAAGACAATATTCTCGATGCCGTAGGTTGCGTCCGAATAGAACTGGTTCTCAACTCGGATTTCTGCACCCGTGGCAATGTCTTTTATGTACAGCTGGATGCCATCACGTCGCAAGGCGACCTGCGCTGCCGTGATGTTCAGAAGCTTGAGCACGTCTGTGTCGACGGCCGTGCCCCATTCATCGATCTGATCACTGCCGTCGCCCGAGGCGTAGCGATAGGTATCGCTACCTTGCCGCCTGCTAGATAATCGGCACCGCCATTGCCCTGGAATGTATCGGCTGTGTCGTAGCCATACATCTGATTGTCATTGGCATCGCCCATGAGCACAGCCGCCTGCTGGATCGCCTCACGGTTCCAGGATGTACCATCCGAAAAAACAATTCTCTCGATGCCGTAGGTCGCGTCCGAATAGAACTGGTTTTCAACTC
>Ga0209630_10001046_pt1 | contig 30705 bp, 24 predicted proteins | sample COG_01_FD_184745 | JGI IMG/M metagenome (GOLD analysis project Ga0209630, IMG submission 184745) | Pelagic Microbial community sample from North Sea - COGITO 998_met_01 (SPAdes) (version 2) | ecosystem: Environmental > Aquatic > Marine > Neritic zone/Coastal water | place: Helgoland, sampling... | reverse complement strand
GCGATTTGACATTTTGAATACGCCGCTCGCTGATGCCAAGTAGTATCGGATGCAGCCTGCCCAGGAGTGGACGTAAGTAACTCATTGCAGCGGGTATCATTTCTGGTGGAAGATCAAGCCACTTAGCAATGGTTGCAATCGCGGAGCAAACCTCCCGGCGTTTGAATAACCCCACTGAGTGATCTGCTTCAACGCGCTCTTTAAGCTGTGCAAGTGAGATCACATTAGGATTTGCAAATGGGTTTGTGTCAGCTGTTGTATGCGTCATGGTGTTGCCTCCTTGGGCGTTTGTGAAGGATGATGAATGCCATTTGATGACAAGTGAAGACAAAAGAATAATAAATCAACATATAGTGCATATATAACACATTTAATAGTTATGATAACAACATATAGATATTCACTATCATGCAACACACCGTTACCAAGCATGCTTAGCGGGTGACAAACGGGGACAAACAGACCTCTCATGACCAGTCGTTCCGATCTACAAAATGCAGCAAATCATCCATTCGAAACCGCATGCTTTTGCTGATGCGCACTGCGCGTAAATCACCAGCGACAACCAGGCGCTGAATGGTTCGAATAGAGATGCTCAGAAACTCCGATGCTTCTTTGGGCGTAAGTAGACGAATGGGTTTTGGGGTCTGGCTGTGATTAGACATCGCTTATGGCTCCAGTGTCATTGGGGTGTATTGCTGTACCTGCAGTTTGTTCTGTCTCAATGTGTCCAACCGTTTCCGCAGCAGCATGGCGCGCCAGCAGGCGCACAAGCGCACAAAGTGCATCAGGAGCTCTGTTTTTTTCTGATATAGGACAGACATTCATATCAGGCGAGGATGGTGTTCGAATCATCATATGACGACCCTAAGGCAAAGCTAGTCTTTCCGAATGTAGGCGCAAAACCATGTCAGTTTTGGGCTGATCTTATTTCTTGAATTTGCCCTTTAGTTCGGATCTAAAAAGATCACGCGCGCCATAAAGAGTTATTTCTAAGCCAGCTATTTGAAGAGTTGCCAATAAAAGATCTTCAAATGGTGTCGAATAAGAGGGCCCGACGACTGCACTGGCAGAACCTGCGCCCGGCTTTTTTTTGTCGCATGTTCGTAAATGATGGCAACGTTACGAACTAGAAGACGTACCGTAGGGCTGTGCTCGACACCGCGTTTATTGTAAAACCAGCGTCGTGCTTTCCCTACTGCAGATTTAAGTAGTTCACAGTCTTTATAGCTGGCAAAGTGCAAATCACTGAACGAATCAACGATATCACCATCAATCTTGAGATGGATCTCTGTGAAAATTTGGCCGGCCTCATCCAGGCGTTCCCAATTACGGATTATAGTTGCAGGTCTTGGTTTGCGACTTAACGAGCGATGAAACTGGTCAAGTTCATAATACACCTTACGAGAACCTAAGGATGCCTGCCGTTGTTCGCAGATAAGCGCATGATTGTACGCATCAATGGCCTGCTCAAGCTGTACACCCCAAAAATCTTGTTGCTGTTTACTTAGGCTAAGTCGGTGAAGGGCAGGAGCAAGTGTAATTTATCTGCGGCAACTCTCAATTTATCTCGCGTCAGACAAAGACATACGTGCCTTCAAAACACGTTGATCGGCGTCAATCGTTTTAACCTTTGCAATGTAATTTGCAAATGGACCCGTCAAGAGTTGTACTGCGTCTCCTTTGATCAATTTGTATTAAGGGCTAATGTCACACATTCAGGAGTTGCTAATTTCTTTAAGAATATATACGTTATACTCACATTTGTATACGTACTTAATGTTGAACTCTAAGCTTAGGTTAATGTGTAATTTGGGCACTTGTTTTTTTGTGAAAGGTAAAACATGTTAGAAAATTTTTTTCAGGGGACGGTTGAGCAACCATCAGTTCTTTTGGTTGTGATGAATTTATCCATTGGACTGTTTTTAGGTATTTTACTAAAAAAACATTTTGAAAGATTTGGCTCCACCTTTTCTGGAAAACAAGAATTATCAAGATTATTTCCAATACTTATTGTTATTGTTTGTTTAATAATAACGATTGTTAAATCCTCGCTTGCGCTCTCACTTGGCTTGGTTGGGGCTCTGTCTATAGTGAGGTTTAGAACCCCAATTAAAGAGCCGGAGGAATTAGTTTATTTATTTATGGCAATTGCAGTTGGGCTCGGGCTTGGTGCAAACCAAACTTTTTTGACGGTTGTCTCATTTGTTTTTATCCTGGTAACAACTGCTGTTTTGAGGTTTCGTGACTATAAGTCCGGTGCAAGTTTATTCTATGTGTTGATCACACTCCCCAATAGCGAAGATACAAAAGACATTCAGTCAGAAATTTCTACAATTCTTTCTGGAAAATCTAGATATATAAATCTTAAGCGCTTGGAGAGCGGTGATGGTCAAGTTGTTGCGAGTTTTGAAATAGATGTGCAAGAATATAAAACCGCTTTTGGTATCACGGAGGAGATCAAAGATAAATTTCCTGATGCATCTGTTACAATGATCGACCAAAGCCGGATACCAGGTGTCTGATAGGGTGTTTTCTACGTTGAATGCTTCGGAAAGTTAATGATAATTAAATCTGAAAAAAAGCCGAAAATCTCTAGGGGTTCTAGGGCGCTTCTAACCTGGTCTCTTCGTGCGATATTTCTCATTGAAGCTTACTATAATAAGAAAATTGTAAGCAGGCTTGCATTTGTAAATAAAAGTTTCATTGTTGCTGCTCTGGCTGGGATGGTGGCTTCATACACTCTATTTTTTTCATCAGCCTTAGCTGTAAAAATTCAATATTTGACAGACCAATATGAGGATCGCCCATTACCTGCGCAAGTTTTTAATGAGATTTTGTTAAAATGTTCTGGCGGAGTTGTTGCCTATAACAAAGACACTCGTTCATACTCGCTGAGCAATTTGACAATTGAAATACATAACAACTCATCCATCTTAGTTAAAATTCGAGGCGATGGCCAAGCATATCGAGATGGGAAAAATAAAACGCCACTTCACATTTGGCCAAAAATTTGGAGTGAAGCGGGCGGGTATGCGCAAGGTGTTCATGGTCTTTACCCGTTAGATGGTATGATTAAATTGATGCCTGGAAAAAAACACATTGGAATACATCAAATTAATGACCTCAAATTAGATCCAAAAAAAATAATTAATAGTAGTTTTTTTTTGGAGTATAGGTTACTTAATTCAGGCAATTGGAAAAGTGCAACACCAAATTGCCGAGTCAACATCCCAAAGGCTGCCGGCAAATGATAAAAACAAAAGCTACATTCACAGATGAAGAGTTGATTCTGCACAGAAAAAATATTGTTAAATTTATAGCAATATTTTTATCGCCTACCATTTTATTGGTGTTGTTTTTTTCGATCACGCTAGCAACAAAAATTGAATATCGTGAACGGTTAGTTGCTTTTAAAACAACCATTGAGACTTTTGTTAGAAGACAAATTCTGCCGCATCCAGTCGAAACCTTAAATATTAACGTTAAATTAGATAGATGGAATACGATCAAAAAGGCACGAGAGCAGACTAAAGACATAGGAGTCGTTGGCCCTGGTATGAACCCATTATATGATGAAGAGCATAAGGCTACCATTGATTGGCGTGGTGATGAGTATAAAGTCAAGATTCGGTTGAAGGGCTTCGGACGTGACCATCGTAGAGACTCAAAAAAATGGTCACTTTCCATAGAAATGCGGAAAGATGACACACTGATGGGAATGAAAAAATTTGCGATACATCATCCCGAAACTCGCAGTTGGCAATCTGAATGTGTGTTTCAAAATACTCTCAGAAGTCATGGTTTAGTGTCCGTAGACTGTATGGTGGTAAATGTTTTGGTTAATGGTGAAAAAATAGGAATCATGACACTTACTCAGAAGACTGATAAGTCAATTTTAGAACTTCAACAAAAAAAGCAGGGCCTTATCATACGTCCCAATGTTGATTGGATGGTTGAGGAAAATGAGCATGGAAAGTTGAGAAGAAGTAAAAAATTTAAAGAATTGCCTAATCAAGACAGAGCAAAAATATCACCTGCAATCAGAAATCATTATCTAAATGTTATAGGTCGTCCTCTAAAACTCTATAATGAAAAGGCAATTAAAAAGAACGAGGGTTTGATGTCGCAAGCAGCTATTGCCGCTAGTTTGTGGGAAGGGTTGATTGACGGTTATATAAAACCATCCGAGGCGTTTGACCTCACTCGGTCTCCGCGTGCGCTAGCAATTTCACTCGTGTTGTCGAATGGTCATTTGCATGCATATCAGTCCCACAATTTCAAGCTTTACTATAATCCTTCAATATTGATGTTTGAAGTACTTCCCACAGATTTACAATCTTTTGGTAATTTTAGGGATACGGTTGAGCCGATGACTCAAAATTCACTAAATTTCTTGCCCAACCTGCTTCTAAGTGATCCATTTTTTAGTGCTCAAATTATAAAGGAATTGGATAAGATGGACGCCGAGGTGAGTGCCGGAAGACATCCCCTTGGAGCACAATTTCAGATAAGAGAAGAAGAAATTCTTTCTGGGTTTGAAAATGAGTACTCCAAACGACCGAAATGGAAAACTGCATCGATTATCAGTCGTATTGGGCAAGTGCGTGAGCAGATAAGCAATCAAAATATATTTAGTGATTACACGCTTCCCAAAACAAGCGTTGATTTTCCCGAAGACTATAACCTTAATGAAGTTGTGTCTGCTCGTTACTATAATTACGAGAGTAATCCAATGTTGAGGATTATAAATCTTTATCAAACGACATTTTCTATCAAAAATTTAAAAGTAAGGTTTAAAGATAAAAATAATAATATTATTCAAGAAACTATAAAAATAGATACCCCATTGAATAGTACATTTGGCATGGGCCATGCAAATGGCCTGAGAATGGCTGGAGAAGCCCTTATTCCATTAAGTTTTGTGGATCATGCTGACGATATAGTAGATCTGTCTGTAACTTTGTTTAATAAAAATCAAAATAAGTTATACGTTACAGAAGCAGTGAAGCATTATCCGGCTTTTAGGGCTCACCCATTAGCTCCAATGACGATAGACAGTTTAAAGCAAACTATGACGTTCATTGAGGTTGATAATTTAAAAACGACTATCACAATTCCATCAGGAAACTGGAGAGTTAACGACTTTGTTGTAATGCCTAAAGGTTATAAATTGGTTATTTTGCCTGGTACTAAAATTCAATTTGGAAAAGATGCGGGCATCTTATTATACGGCCCTTTACAGGCAGTTGGTAATAAAGCAAATAAGATAAGTTTAACGTCAATTGATGAGCAAGGGTGGAGGGGAGTGACTGTATTACAATCTAATTTTTGGTCCCCCTCTGAAAGTAGCATACTTGAATTTGTACACCTAAAGGATCTCAGGGAGCATGGTGTTGGGCAATGGCAACTAACCGGAGCAATAAATTTTGTTGAGTCTGATGTAACATTTAAAGATGTGTTAATTGAGGACGTTTTGGCTGAGGACGCGCTGAATGTTGTTCAAAGCCAGTTTGAATTTAATAGGTTAAGCATTAACAAAACATATTCAGATGCATTTGACAGCGACTTTAGTGAGGGAAAAATTATTGAGAGTGATTTTATTAACATAGGTGGAGATGGTGTTGATTTGTCTGGATCTGATGTTTTTGTAACCAACAGCAAATTTTATAATATTCACGACAAAGCAATTTCTGTTGGGGAGGCATCAAAGCTTAATGCAACAGAAGTTAATATTAGTGAAACTGGAACGGGTGTCGCATCTAAGGATGGTTCTGTCAGTTACATACAGAAAATTTCATTTAGTAAGATTAAATATTTTCCTCTAATGGTCTATATGAAGAAACCAATTTATGGCCCTGCTTCATTAAAAGCTTACAACGTTAAATTTCAAGGCCGGACAGAAAAATTTGGTGTAGCGCAAAAAAGAAATACCCTTGAAATAAACGGCAATATTATAGCGCCTACGTTTCTTAATGTTGACGTTTTGTATGAAGGTTATATGAAAAAATGAAACCTAATAATTTTGACGATCTGAGATATGAGTTAAAGTTTAATGCCAAAGCTTTTAAGTATAACGAAATAATTGATTCGATTAGGTATGGCCCTCATGGTTATCGCCAAGAACACCCCTCTCAAACATTAAATAACTTATATTTTGATACTCCAAATTATGCTGCTTTTGAGGACAATGTTTCTGGAGCATCCAATCGTGCGAAATTGCGATTGCGATGGTATGACCCATTGAAAGATCCAAGAAAAATATTTTTAGAGGCAAAATTAAAGAGGAACTACTACGGTTGGAAAATTCGTGATAAAATTGAGCTAAGTTTTCCCGTAGAAAATCTGCCTATCAGTTCGCTTGTCAAAGAGATTGGGCAGCAAGCAAGTGATGAACTTAAAATCAAACTCGATTATTCTTGTGTTCCGACTCTAATAAACCGCTATCATCGCGACTATTTTATTTCGTATGATGGTAAGTTAAGAATTACTGTTGATTCAATTATTAAATTTAGTGATCCAAGAGGTGCAAAATTTATCAACAGAGCCCTTCATTTAAATACACCGGATATATGTGTTTTAGAATACAAGTGTGCCGTTAATGACTACGAATTACTAAAAGAGACAGTATCAAAAATTTCATTAGTTAGGACAAGAAATTCAAAATATATAATAGGGATGTCTTCAGTTTTTGGTTGCTAGTAGTAAGTCAAACCTGCGAATCGTTACCATTAAAATCGAATAGTCACGCAAGCGTAGAAAAAACGTGCATAGTTGTGACAGAGTTACGGATTAGTTACACACGTAGCATTGAGGTGGTATAAGTGCTTAATATAAGATATATAAAAACTAGGTTGTTATTGAGTGGAAGCAGGTGTATCTGGTGAAATAATTCAAAACCCCAGCAGTCCAGGTTTTGTTCATCCAGGCGATGGGAGGTAGGTTTGAATTGCACTATAAACTAATTAATAATAAGCTTGGATTAAAACTTAATAAATCCCATAAACACAAGTGGATTTAAAAATTATATTTATTGGACTTTTAATGTTAGAGCTGAAATGCAAGTAACCCCAGTTATCCTTTCAGGTGGCTCAGGTGCACGCCTTTGGCCCTTATCTCGTAGAGATCACCCTAAGCAATATTTATCGCTATTGGGTGATAACAGCATGCTGCAAGAAACCATCCTGCGTCTTAATGGATTAGACAACCTTGCAGATCCGATTATCGTCTGTAATTCAAGTCATCGCTTCCTGGTAGCAGAACAGTGTCAACAAATCGGCATTAAGAACCCAACAATATTATTAGAGCCTGTTGGTAGAAACACAGCACCTGCGATAGCTGCTGCAGCACTACAATCATTAAAAGATTCAGATAATTCGACACTACTAGTTTTATCAGTCGATCATGTCATTCAAGATGTCGACGCTTTTCATAAAGCAATTAATATAGCAAACCAACAGGCACAAAGTGGTAGATTAGCTACTTTTGGTATTGTGCCAACTGATGCCAATACTGGCTATGGTTATATTAAACCATCAAAAGAGAATAACAATGGCGCACATAGGGTTGAAGAGTTTGTTGAAAAGCCAGATCTAAAAACTGCTATGTTTTATTTAGAACAGGGCAGTTACCTATGGAACTCTGGTATGTTCATGTTCCAAGCACGCACCTTTATTGACGAACTTACAGCACACGCACCTAATATTGCTGCATCAGTTAATAACGCTGTTAATAATGCCGTACAAGACCTAGACTTTATTCGCCCAGAAAAACAAGCCTTTGAGTTATCCCCATCGGAATCCATTGACTACGCTCTTATGGAAAAATCTAATAATGTTGTTGTTGTGCCTTTAGATGCTGGATGGAAAGATATTGGCGATTGGTTGGCACTACATGTTATCGGTGAAAAAGATGGTAATGGTAATGTTATCAAAGGCGACGTGATTATTAAAGACACCAACAACACCTATATCAACACCGATCACCGCATGGTTGTAACCGTAGGTGTGGATAATCTAATTATTGTAGACACACCTGATGTCACCTTGATTGCATCCCAAGACAAGGTTCAAGAGGTAAAGAGCATTGTTGAATCCCTGCAAGATAGTTGTCGGAGCGAGAGCAATGCACATCGCAAAGTTTATCGTCCTTGGGGTTGGTACGACTCTATTGAATCAGGTGAGCACTACCAAGTAAAGAAATTGTACGTTAAATCTGGTGCAAAGCTGTCATTACAAATGCATTACAAACGCGCAGAGCATTGGGTGGTGGTGAGTGGTACGGCAACCGTTACTAATGGTGAGAAAACATTTACCCTTAACAAGGGTGAGTCCACTTATATTCCACTAAAGACTATTCATTGTCTAGAAAACCAAACTGATGAATATCTGGAGATCATCGAGGTTCAGAATGGAGTATATCTGGGTGAAGATGACATTGTAAGGTTTTCTGATAAATACAATAGGGTTGCAGAAAAAGGAAACTAATAATGTTACGTGGTCTGTGGCAGTATCGCCATTTTGTTCTCAGCTCTATCCGTAATGAAATGGTTAGTCGTTTTGCACGTAGTAAACTCGGTGGCTTATGGATGATCATTAACCCATTATCTCAGGTTATAATATATGCATTGATCCTTTCAAACGTATTAGCTGCAAAGTTGCCAGGCATTGATAACCAGTATGCGTATGCTATCTACCTTATGGCTGGACTACTTGCTTGGACTTTGTTCAGTGAAATAGTTGGACGGTGCCTTAATCTTTTTATCGAGCAGGGTAACTTGATGAAGAAAGTGAGCTTTCCACGCATAACACTTCCAAGTATTGTTGTTGGCTCATGTTTATTGAATAATATTTTTCTATTTGTTTCTATGTTGGGAATATTTGCTTTGTTGGGTCATCAGTTCACCGTAGTAATGTTTTGGCTTATACCTGTTACTTTTATAGTCATGTTATTAGCTATAGGTACAGGTTTGATTCTTGGTGTAATAAACGTTTTTCTACGTGATATTGGCCAAGTGACTCCTATTATTTTACAAATGTTATTTTGGTTTACACCTATTGTCTATCCAGTCACGATCATTCCAGAAGCTTACCAGCATTGGTTAAATCTTAATCCCGTATACCCGCTAACTAATGCTTACCAACAAGTTCTCGTTTATGGGAATAGTCCCCAATGGGAAAGCTTAATTAATATTACTGTTATTACTTTACTTTTACTAGGGCTGAGCTTATTTTTATTCCGTCGTGCCAGTGCTGAAATGGCTGACGTTTTATGAGTTTGCTAAGTGTTAATAATGTAGGGAAAGCATTCAGGTCTTATAATCCTGAGTGGAAACGTTTTGCCAATTGGTTTGGGTTATCAGTTAAATCAACTGAAGAACGCTGGATATTACGCCATATAAGTTTTGAAATTCATGCAGGAGAAGCAATAGGAATTATTGGGCAAAATGGGGCAGGTAAAAGTACATTATTAAAAATGATTGCGGGCACATTAAAACCAACTGAAGGTCAAATACAGATAAATGGTCGTATTGCCGCAATCCTTGAATTAGGAATGGGGTTTAACCCTGAACTAACAGGGCGTCAAAACGTGTTTCATGCTGCGGGCCTTATGGGGTTCACATCTAAACAGATCCAACAAGCCATGCCCGATATCGAAGCATTTGCTGAGATAGGTGAATATTTTGATGAGCCTGTCCGTATTTATTCTAGTGGAATGGGAACAAGAGTTGGTTTTGCTGTGGCAACGGCATTTAGGCCAGATATTTTTATTGTGGATGAAGCGCTTGCAGTAGGTGATGCTTTGTTTCAGGCAAAGTGTTATGAGCGTATAAACTTATTTAAGAAACAGGGCACAACTTTAATTTTGGTTACGCATTCGATGGGTGATATTGTTAAACACTGTAACCGAGTATTATACCTTCGAGAAGGTCAACTCAAAGCAGATGGTTGTCCAAGAGATATAAGTAACATTTATATGGATGATTTATTTAGCAGTCATAAAAAAAAATTAGTTAATCAAAGTGTAGTGGAAACAGCAAATGATGTTTCAGATGTAATGGGTGGTATTGAAGATAATTTTAATACTCGTCCGGGATACCGAAAAGAAGAACACCGTTGGGGTGATGGGGGGGCGCGCATTCTTGATTTTTTAGTGCGCGCTGAAAATCAGGACTATCCCACGGTCATTATGAGTAATTCAAAAACAGAATTTTATTTTAAGGTTGTTTTTGATAAAGGATGTGATGATATCACAGCGGGTATCCTTCTCAAAACCCATGATGGTGTTTTTTTATATGGCACTAATTCGTTTCTTATCAGTGAAGGAAAGCAGGTTATTTCTGTCGAAGAAGGAGACATTATCACCTTCAAATTTGTGTTTAAGATGTCTCTTAATGCAGGGCATTATTTAATGTCTTTTGGCATTTCAGAAGGTCCCCAGGAATTACTCGTACCTTTGGAGCGCCGTTATGATTCCGTATTAATAACTATTGACAGGGCTCAAAATTTTTGGGGAATGGTTGATTTTGAGGCAGAATTTGGATTAACAGAGAGTAAAATTAATGTCCAGTAAATCAAAAAATACCACTCTTAAAAAATTGATTTCGGACTTACCTGAAATATACCAACCAATTTATACTCATCCTGAATATTCCACTAAGGTATCTCGGGAGTGCCAAGACAGGCTTGAGTATATTGTGCAAGTCTATAACTCACTTGCAAACATAATGCAGCGCCCATTACGTGTATTAGATCTCGGCTCTGCACAAGGGTATTTTAGTTTTATCCTTGCTGAAATTGGTGCAAGTGTACATGGCGTTGATTATCTTGATGAAAATGTAGCTGTTTGTAACGAGCTTGTATTAGAACATAAGAACCTAGATGTCAGCTTTCAAATTGGACGCATTGAGGACTTTTTAGGACAGCTCGAGTCAGGCCAGTATGACCTGGTTCTTGGCTTGAGCGTATTCCACCATATTGTACATGAGCAAGGTGCAGGAGCTGTTGATCTCTTACTGAGCAACCTAGCGAGTAAAGTGGAAGCGGGTATCTTCGAGTTCGCTCAATCATCTGAACCCTTGTATTGGGCTGAGGCCCAACCAGAAGATCCGCGGCAGTTACTTAAAGATTTTTCTTTTACACATGAATTGTCACAAAATAAAACACACCTGTCAGAAATCACGCGACCATTGTATTTTGCAAGTAATCGATTTTGGTACTTCAGCGATCAAATAGGTGTTATTGATTCAATACAAACCTATTCTCATGAGTTTGAAATGGGCACCCATCTGGGCACACGGCATTATTACTTTGATGATAAGCATTTTGTGAAGCAATATAGCTTAGATAAAACCGAAAGATATGAAGTTAATCTAGCGGAATTTCATGCCGAAATCACTTTCTTGGGTAACCCTCCACCAGGATTTAATGCGCCTAGACTGGTGTTGTGGGGCCAACACGAAAGTGAGGCCTGGGTCGTGAGGTCAAAGTTGCCAGGCGAGTTGTTATTCGATATTATAAAAAGTGGAAGGAAATATGATCAGGAGAAAGTATTAAGTGATATTTTAAAGCAGCTTGTAGCACTAGAAGAAGCCAGTTTATATCATAACGATTTGCGAACTTGGAACATTTTGATTGATGCTGAGGGAGGTGCTGCTCTAATTGATTATGGAGCTATATCTAAAGGTCTCAATGATTGTGGTTGGCCCAATAACCTATTTCTTTCTTTCATAATTTTTGCTTATGAAGTTACGGAAGCTGACATCAGTAATCCAGTACCAATGCGTGAGGCTCGAATAAGTCCGTTAAATTTAAAGGGGTCATATCGAAGATGGATTGCTTCATTTTGGACTCATTTAGCTAGTGAGTGGAGCTTCAAACTGTTACATGAAATATTTATAAAAAGAGAAACCCTCCCTGATAACTATGCTGAAAGTGCTAAAGTAGAGCAGCTGTGGATGAAGGCTATGGAAGAGTATGCTAGTTTTAATAAAGCTACAAATAGTGACACCAGTCAAAAGCAAAATATATTGGAAATAAAAAATCAAGGCCTTACTTTAAAGTTAGATCATCTAGAGACCCAATCTAACGAATCTAACAAAAATTTGGATAAGATAAACCAAGGCCTTACTTTAAAGTTAGATCATCTAGAGACCCAATCTAACGAATCTAACAAAAATTTGGACAAGATAAACCAAGGCCTTACTTTAAAGTTAGATCATCTAGAGACCCAATCTAACGAATCTAACAAAAATTTGGATAAGATAAACCAAGGCCTTACTTTAAAGTTAGATCGTCTAGAGGCACTATTGTCCAGTTCCAAGGTCGCCTTTGTAGAGTATGAGGCTACTGTGAGTGTTTTGAGAGAAGAGTTGTTTACGGCTAAGTATCGGTTAGAAGAATTGTCCGGAAAAGCTGCTATGACAAAAAAGAAAGCGGAGCTTCTGAGTGCTGAGCTGAACGAAAAGACTGAAGAGTATATTGTAGTAAATCGCCAAATCGAACAACTGACAAAGAAGTTAGAAGAAGCTAGGTCCAAGATTGACGGACTTAACCACTCATCTCATCACTGGTGGTTGGAATCAGAGCGATTGAATAAGGAGTTGCAGACTGTCTATAGCAGTAAATCATGGTGGGTAACCTGGCCTTTACGTAAATTGCTGCAATTTATAAAATGGTTTTTCTATTTGCCAATCAGACTCATTGTCTGGCTTGTTCATTTACCAAAACGAAGTGTTCTCTACTTATTGGTAAAGCTCATGAGCTATGTGTATAAGCGGCCTAGCTTGAAACTGCGAGCTAGGCGTTTGTTACGTAAATACCCTAAGGCAGAGGCTAAATTAAGAAAGTTAGGGGCGGCAAGACAGCTTATTTTAGTGCAAGCTCTAGAGCCACTTGAAGCAGAATCTATGATAGAAAATGAAGATGTTGCTTCGATTGAGACTCTTTTGCGGCTAACACCTAGCGCGCGGCAGATTTATGGGGAGATTAAGGTTGCAACGGTACAGAATAGGGCACGGAGGCAATAATGCGCATAGTGATAGATTTACAGGGTGCTCAAACAGAAAGCCGGTTTCGCGGTATAGGTCGATATACTCTTTCATTAGCAAAAGCTATTGTCAGAAACAGAGGAGATCATGAAGTCATTATAGCGCTAAGCAGTCTTTTTCCTGACACCATTGAGTCGATTCGTGGTGATTTCAAAAATCTGTTGCCACAGGAAAATATCCGAGTCTGGCATGCACCTGGTCCAGTCCGCTACCTTGATCCTGAAAATACATGGCGCCGTGAAGCGGCCGAGCTTATTCGAGAGTATTTCATTGCTAGCTTGCAACCAGATATAGTGTATATAGCTAGCCTGTTTGAAGGTTATGGGGATGATGCAGTATCTAGCATTGGAAAATTTGATCAAACAACACTAGTCGTTGTCTCAATCTTTGATCTAATTCCCATCTTAAATTCAGATCATTATTTCAAGCCAAATCCAACGTATGAATCATATTTTCTAATGAAAATTGATTATTTGCAACGATCACCACTGCTGTTGGCTATTTCTAAATATACTCAACAGGAAGTGATAGAGAACCTTGACCTGCACGCTACATCAATTGTTAATGTCTCTACAGCGGTAGAGGCGAACTTTCTTCCAATAACACTTAGTAAATCACAAGAGCAAATTATCCGAGATAAATTTATGATACCCTGTTCATTCTTACTTTATACTGGTGGTAGTGATGAACGAAAAAACCTTCTACGTCTGATTCACGCCTATTCCAAGCTTTCTACAAAACTGCGAAATACCCATCAATTGGTATTTGTAGGAAAATTTTCTAAAGATAGTATCTATCAGTTGCAACAGGAAGCAAAGTCTATAGGATTACAGACAGATGAGTTGATTTTTACTGGATATGTCACCGATACTGATTTGGTAAAGCTCTATAATTTGTGCAAGCTGTTTATACTCCCGTCTTGGCATGAAGGTTTCGGCATCCCTGCCCTAGAAGCAATGTCTTGCGGGGCAGCAGTAATTGCTTCAAATGCAGGTAGTTTACCCGAAGTTATTGGGAATGCCGATGCGTTATTTGATCCTTTTTCGGAAGAGTCTATTGCGGAGAAGATTACTTGTGTTTTAACCAACGAAGGTTTCTGGCAAGGCTTAATTAAACATGGGCTGAATCAGGCTAAGAAATTTTCTTGGGACAAGAGTGGCAGAGTTGCTATTTCTGCATTTGAAAAACTCATAGAAAAGAGGAATATTAATAATAGGTTACCGGCAACCCATATTTTATCTAATCATTTAGCTGAAATTATACCACCTGATATTTCAGAGCGTGACCTGATAAGTTTAGCTAGTGCAATAAGTCTTAACCATCCACAGGTTGGTTTAAAACAACTTTTTGTAGATGTATCAGAGTTGTCTCAACGTGACTCCGCAACAGGTGTACAACGTGTTACACGTAGTATTTTGATTGAATTGCTTAATTCACCACCATTTGGCTATAAAGTAGAGCCTGTCTACGCAACACCTGAGAGCAATGGCTATAACTATGCGAAAAAATATACAGCTCAAATCTTAGGCCAACCAGATATAAGTGTTACAGATGAATCACTAGTTACTACGGAGGGTGATATTTTTTTGGGCTTAGATTTGCAACATCATGTTGTAATTTCACAAGCTGATTATTTTGAACAATTGAAGAAGAAAAATATTTCCGTGTTTTTTGTTGTATATGACTTGCTTCCAATTACATTTTCGAAATATTTTGCATCAAATCATTCAGATTTGCATACTCAATGGTTAGAAGTGATATCAAGATTTGATGGTCTGGCATGTATATCTAAAACAGTTTCACTAGAAGTTAAAGAGTGGCTCGATATATCTTTTCCTGAAAGAGAAAATCAACTCGATATTTCGTTTTTTAATATGGGGGCCGATATTGAAAATTCATTACCATCTAAAGGGTTACCTGAAGATTGTAAAAATGTAATAAAACGTCTGCAGTCTTCAAATAGTTTTCTAATGGTAGGTACATTAGAGCCACGAAAGGGACAAAATAAGGTAATGTTAGCTTTTGAAGAGCTTTGGTTTAATGATGTTGATGTTAATCTTGTTTTAGTGGGTAAGAAGGGCTGGATGGTTGAAAATTTGATTGACAGAATTCGAAATCATCCTCAACTTGGCAAGAGATTATTCTGGCTAAATGGCATTAGTGATGAATATCTTGAAAAAATTTATGATTCATCGGACTGCCTTATTGCTGCATCTGTAGACGAAGGTTTTGGTTTGCCCTTAATTGAAGCAGCACAACATGGGCTAGCTATTATTGCACGAGACATCCCGGTATTTAGGGAAGTTGCGAGTCAATATGCCTATTACTTCCGTGATGATAGTCCTGGTGAGCTAGCAAAAACTATAGAACAGTGGATTTTCTTGTATCAAAAGAAAAAGCACCCCTCCTCTAATAAAATACCATGGGTGACATGGAAACAAAGTACCGATAGATTATTAGAAAAAATTCTGCCATGTGAAGTAGAAATAGTTACCAAACAATTACTTATTGATGTTTCTGAATTGGTTCAAAGAGATGCTAGGTCAGGTATACAGCGTGTGGTTCGAAGTATATTAAAAGAACTCTTAACACATCCACCTAAAGGATTTTGTATCGAGCCTGTGTATGCGACAAATGAACATGGTTATCGATATGCCCGTAAGTTTATATCTTCTTTTATAAATTCTTCTCTAGATCTTCTAAGTGATGAATTAGTCGAGTATCGAACAGGCGATATTTTTTTAGGGCTAGACTTTCAACCACAGGTTGTTCCTATTCGCGAAGACTTTTTCCAACAATTGCGGAGAGATGGTGTAAGGGTTTACTTTGTAGTTTACGACTTATTAGTAATTCGACGTCCTGAATGGTTTCCGCAAGGTAGTGCCGATGGCTTTGTGGATTGGTTGAGTATTATAACTAAAGCAGATGGTGCGATTTGCATATCAAAGTACACTGCTGAGGATCTTTCTTCGTGGATTATTGAAAATAATATTTCTAGTGATAGGGGGTATAGTATTTCTGTTTCACATATTGGTGCAGATGTTGAGAACTCTTCACCCTCATATGGAATTCCAAAAGATGCTGATACTGTATTCAATGCTTTATCAGAGCGACCTAGTTTTGTGTCTGTAGGCACTATTGAGCCACGAAAAAGTTATGATCAGATTATTTCGACTTTTGAGCTATTATGGGAAAGTGGTGTTGATATAAATCTAGTGATAATAGGCAAGGAAGGTTGGATGGTTAAAAGTTTAATTGAAAAAATTAAACTTAATAAGGAGCTTAATAATAAATTATTCTGGCTAGAAGGTGTTGCTGATGAATATTTAGTAAAAGTATATGCAAAATCAACTTGTTTAATTGCTGCAAGTGAGGGAGAAGGTTTTGGTTTGCCGTTGATCGAGGCTGCACAGCACAAGCTACCTATCATTGCCCGAGATATCCCCGTCTTTAAGGAAGTGGCAGGACAGCATGCTTTTTACTTTACCGGTAAGTCACCAGAAAATTTAGCAGATGCAATTAATGGATGGATGGTACTCTATAATAGTGATAAACATCCTAAATCGGATAATATGCCTTGGTTAACCTGGAAAGAAAGTACCAATCAGTTAACAAATGTTTTATTAAACTCGGATAAAGTTGGCTTGTAAAATTAAAAGTTATGTCAAATCTACAAACAAAATAACTTAAGGAATAAATATGAAAAATAATACATTATTAATATTCTAGCATTAGCAACTATAACTACACCTGCAATGGCATATATTGATCCTGGTTCTGGTAGTGCAATTATGTCCGCTATTATTGGTTTTTTTGTGGCAATTGGATTAGTTATTTAGGCGTACTGGTATAAGTTGAAATCTTTTTTTATGAAGGATAAATCAGACGATAAAAAGAATGACTGAAAGTAATAAAAAAAGATTAGCGTGATGGATGTATTAATATTAGGTGCGGGCCGACTGTCAACAGGTGGGGAAACCTTATCACTAAAAACTATTTCAGATCTTAATGATATTCATTATTTAGGTTGGTATCATGTTAATGATGTAATTGAAAATTATCCTCAGCTTGACGTTACAGTTATACCTGATTGGGAAAAAAAGCGTATTACACACTTTCTTAAAAGCTCACTTTACTAGGAACCCAATAGTCGTATTATATTCTGATACAGTATTTCGAAAAGCTGATGTTAATTGATACTGATGTGGTTTTTGAATTGATTCACTTTGGAAAGAACGGCATGGATCACGTTTTGTGAATGATATCCAATCAGCAGAAACTATTAAAATAAAAAATCCATCCAGCTCATCGAATGAATCAGAATTTACGGGGCTTGTACATTTTAAAAGTAAAGCAGTGAAATATCTTTCAAAATTAGATGAATCAGATATAGACTCTAATCTAATTGATCTTCTCCACTACCTGGCATCTGAGTGTTCTGAAGTGGATGCTTTAGTACATGAGTTGTATCTGGAGCTCATGGGTCACGAGTTAGTTAAAAATAGCAGTAAGACTAAAGCTGTGCTTAAAGTCATCATAATCAATCTTTATTCATCATGCATCTCTGATCCAGAGCTGTGTATTAGGTATTCACGAGACGAGAACTTCCACAGCTTAAAGAACAGGTATGTCTGAAGTGATCTGTCTTATCAATCCTTGATGTCTAAAGTGATACCCGGACTGCTTAGGTTAGACCTAATTGAATATCTCATAGGCTTCTTCGACAAAGTATCTGGTAAGATACTAATGGTCCCGCATGAGGGCAGCAAAGAAGCTCATTCAGTTGTTCAATAAGTTTGGCCTTATGCTATGGATGTTGGAAATCAAGCAGGATAAAGGGATCAGAAGACTCAAAGATAAGAACAAGAAGCTAACTCCATACAAGGACAATGAGTTCACCTATGAAGCCAGGGATCAGATTAGGCACATCAATCGTCATCTCGAAGTTGCGGTGATTGATCTGGATCTGAATGACAAACATGTGATCGGGTTACTTAAGAAGCTTAGAAGGGTAGATATTGATGATAACGAGAAGCATTTGTCTTTGTTCACCCATAAATGCCTCTATCGCATATTTAGTAACTCAAGCTTTAATCTCCATAGGAGATTCTATGATCCATTCTGGCAACAACTGCCTGGATCAAGACAAACGGTAAGGAGATAATTAACAAACTTAGATACCGACAACACGTCACTATTAATGGATAGCCAATCCTTGAACTGGATTGCTCCAGCTTTCACCCTAAGATGATCCACCATAGCTTCATATGCATTATGGAGTTTGAGGATAATCTTCATCAAATAATGGCTGAGGAGCACATTGCAATCATAAAGCCTGAGTTGCCTCCGGGGATAGATACGAAACATTCAGACTATTACCTTACGGACATAGACAAACTGAACATTGCAGAATATGGCACTCCTGATGGCTTTGATATACCTTTGGACCCTAAAAAAAGCTGCGTAAGCAGGCTCTGGAGAAGCAGGCATATGCGGCACGGAAAAATTATGACATTACGTTTGAGGATGCATTTACTGAAAAGAGTAGAGAACAGGAGTATGCCCCTCAGGAGGTAGGTGATATTTGAAGAAAATTGAGTTATGCAGAAGCCTCACTATCATTTTGGACTTACCCACCCTTGTACACCGTCGACTTTTATTTGTGGCAAACCATTCACCAAACCAAAAATGGCTGGACGCTCCATTTCTAATGTCCAGCCCCTGTCAAATAGAAAAGTCATAATTTCACCTTCAATAATGCGTGAGTGGGTTCCTATTAGCATCCGTTGAACGAGCTCCTCAATTTCATCAATACTTTCTTTGACAAAGGCAGTTTCTCCGCCCTGAATGTCAATATGTAGCAAGTCGATTTGATTATTGGAAGACAAGTCACTCATTGTATATGAGTTAAGAATATGGTGCGTTTTTTCTCGTTGTGACGTTTCTATTTCAATTTCAGTTGCATAAAGTATTGGTTCTGAGCCCCAGTCTATACCAGAGTTGGTAACAGGAAAAAGTGCTTTACCAGAGCTGTGGCCTGCGATGCCATGAATTATACTAAAGTCATCCTTATCAAAATTGTTAGAGGTAAGAGCTTCTTTGGCAAAATCTACATGCCCTTCATCCCCTTCGATGCCGATTAAAGTAACCTCAAGACCTTTTGACCGTGCGGCCACCCCAGTATTTACTAACCAACACGCCCATCCGCAACCAAGTTCTAGAACACAAAATTTCTTCTCAGCCAAGTCAACTGCACGTAAAGCAAACGCCCATTCAGCAATATCAGCATGCCAATTAGCTGGAATCGGAATAGACTCCACTTCACCTGCTTTTCCATCAAGAATTTTCGGCAAAAATTTGGTAGAGATTTTTGCACCTAGAAAATTTGTTAAGTAAAGAGGGTCACTTTCTAGGGATTCGACTGCGAATCTATGCATTGTGTCAATTGCGTCGAATGAACAATTATAATGGAAGAATGGACTTTGTGACATTTGGAAAACTATTTATTACTCTGTTTGTAGTTTGTGAAAAGACGGTCGAAGTATGTTATATCGATTTACTCAAGTATAATGCATATTATCGAATTACAATATGCAGTTTGCGTTTATGTGTCGCGCTACAGTAGCAAATATTTACATCAACCTTGTCCTATCTGTCAACGTCGGAGCAAAAATACACGGCGTTAAGATCCACCAGCCATGCTCCGCAAAACGCTATGTTACGGGGGTTATCTCGGTAGTCCATAGGGGAGGTCCCCGCGCTGTTTCGTGTAGCGCTTTAGCGTTACGCTGGAGTAAAGTGGCGTGGGAGACATCTCTCACGGTGGCTCTTACCTTAAATTTACCGCATAAGACAGATCACTACAGACATACCTGAATAAACAAGATGTTGATTTAGTAATTAAAGAAAAAAATATAATAAAGCAAAGAAGCAATGGGGTAAGCCTCCATTACTCGGTATAATTAAGCACAAAGAACGTAGTATTCTGATTGATAAGCTAAATATTTTGAAAATTGAAGCAAAGTGCTCTTAGAATGAAAGAAAAGCTACTAAGGAAGCGATCGTAGATGAAGTTTTTTAAGTTTTATATTGGAGAAGGTGTGTTTCGAATATTTAAGATTAGAGTTAATCTGGCAATTTTTATGTCCCTTCTGATCATATCTATTTTTACTATGTATGCGTTAAGTGCTGTAAATAATTTTTATAAATACAAGCATGCTGTTGCAAGTAATTTAGAATTTACAATGGATCACTTTCATTTTCTGTTAAAGAATGAATTTTATAAAGACTGGATTAAGCTGACGGCATCAAGCCCACAGAGTGATGATGAGTCATTGCTAAAAGTATTTGAGATATTTGTTGACCAAAAAGCCCTAAGTAACTTGGATGAAAACCTTCCTTTGAGTGGAAAAAATCACTACGTAGGTGCATCTATGCGAATAAATAATGAAGGATAGCCAGAAAAAATCAAGTTGAGATATCGAGGAGATAATAATTACCATTGGCTATATAAACAGAAATCATTTCGAATCAAGTTGGATAGTGAAAGCATTAATATTTTTGAAATGGGAAAAAAATTTAACCTTCTTAACCCTCCGCATATAACCTACTTAAGAGACTATGTTTATTATAAAAAAGCTAAAGAACTAGGGTTAATTTCGCCTGACTTTTATCCAGTAAGAATGTACGTTAATGGAGAGTATATGGGGGTGTACATGTATTTAAGTCAGCTGGATGAAAGCCTTCTTAGAAAACGTAAACTTATGCCTGGAAGTGTGTACTCAGGAGATGGTGCACCTAATAATAAGTATGGCATTTCTGATTTGTGGTTCAATCAGAGGTATTGGGTGAAGGCATCTGCAAGGAATGCAGAGCAGAAAGGTGATAGAACCGATATAGCCTTTTTTATAGACTCGATAATAAATTCATCAGAGAGTGAGTTTGAGTATTTTATTGATACATATTTTGATAAAAAAAATATGTTTACATACTTAGCATTAGACCGGTTTTATGGGAGTAACCATCATGATTTTTCCCATAATCATAAGTTATATTTTGACCCATATAAAGGGAAATATCAGTTTATTGCCTGGGATATTCGGTTCTGGAGTGGAAAAGGAGTTAAGGAGCTGGCAAAATATCCATTATCTTTTAGATTGAGAGAAAATCCTTATTATGATGCCGAAATCGATAAAATTCTCTATTCGCTGATTAGTAATAATGAGTATGACTCATCTATCGAAGAATATGCTTTAATGTTGAAAAATCATAAGAATGAGTTAATGAGTGATAAGTATAAAGATACGGGAACTTGGTTACCAAAATTATTTCCTACGAGCTTCTGGTATTTAACACCATATAGTTATGATGATTTATTTGCTCAGATGGTTGATGAAAAAAGAATTCTTGGGGTACGAAAAAAAGTATTGTTGAATATATTAGATGATGCAAATATTGACTCTTTTATAAACGGAAATTTTATTTACTTTAAAGTCTATGGTAACTCTCCTGTAAATGTAATTGTAAATGGATCTTCAATTGAATTGTTTCCTGGCAGAAGGTGGTTAAATAATGGGGAGCTAAAGTATTCACTTCTAGCATCAGGTAAAAATGATGTTGTTAATACGCACAAGTTATACGCGTTTGATACAGTGGGACTAGATTCAGTATCTGTGTTTAATTCTTTGGAGTTTACGAATACCATTACAGGAAAAAAAATACTGTCCGATAATGTGATATTTGATCTTGATATTCCAGTTACGACATTGGAGGTTGCTCCAGACATAAAAGAAGAAGTCATGTTAAGTGGCGTTAACAGAGTAACAAACACATTGGTTTTTGATGAAGATGTTGAGATTGCTCCAGGTACGGTTTTTTCAATGGCTAAGGGTGTATCAATATATTTTTATGGAAAAGTGACTGCTATAGGGACTAGAGAAAATCCTGTTAAATTTATAGCAGAAGACCCCCAGAATCCATGGGGTCTAGTTGCAGTTCAAGGAAAAGCAACGACAGGTAGTATATTCGAGCATGTCGAATTTGAAAATGGCTCTACTGATACTCGCAATTTAATTCATTATACTTCTCCCTTTAACATTCATGATACCGATTGGTTCGAAGTCAGGAACTGTAAAATAGGCCGAAACTTTGTTGGGGATGATGCTATGCATGTGGCTTATGCTAAAGGCATTATAGATGGCTGTGAATTTTATGACGCCCGAAGTGATGCGTTGGATATAGACATATCAGATGTAACGGTGACGAATAATATTTTCTATAAAGCGGGTAATGATGGTTTAGATATTATGACCACTACAATGACTGCAAAAAATAATGTATTCATAGATGCAGGGGATAAAGGAATCTCTGTGGGTGAATGGTCTGAGGCGAGCATAACAGATAGTTTATTTTTACGAACGGGGATTGGTTTAGAGGTTAAAGATAAGTCAAAGGTTAAGGCCAATAATCTAGTTATTGTTGATTCTAAAGATAAAGCGATTAATCTTTATAATAAAAACAAGCGCTATGATGAAGGTGGTTTTTTGAATGGAGATAGTATATTTCTACTGGGAAATACTAAATTTAAAGCTGATAAACGATCGGGTCAAAAAATCAAGCATGTCATAGAAAACACTCTTCCAGACCTTAAACAATACGAGTGGTATGAAAGTCTTCAAAATACGACATATAAAAAGTTTGTAGATAAGGTTGAGGTGAAATATGCTCAATAAAAGGTATTTACCTAGTTTAGGGTTTATTATTTTGTTGGGAACAGCCGTTAGCATCATAATATACGTTGGCGTTTGAATGGCGCAAAGTAATGTAAGTTGTTATTGGGATACTGGACAGTTAAGTATTAAGGAAACTTACAAGAACGTGCAGAAGGAAGGGAATTAGGTCTTTTATTCGTACAATGGAACTGGCGATTATAGACTTACGGGAAGATACTGAAACGGGTTAAGAGTGGGAATCATCTTTGAATAAAGTAGTCAATCCAAAGTTCCGATAAAATATTCAGACACTTTAATATCTTTTACTGATAATTCTCCAACTAACACTCACTCTATGCATAACGCAAACACCTTTATTTTAACCTTTTTAATGCTGAACGAAAAAGACCCCGAATTAGTAAGAATCGAGGTCTATTTGGTTGTTATATCCGTGAAATATCCGTGGTATGCGTCTATACAAACATATAACGTTAGGTCTGGTCAGGGTGTTGTTTGATACTCTCAACAAACTGCACGATCGCCTTCCTCATAAAGTCTGACTCATTGATCTGGAATTCATCACAGATGTTAGTCATATCTTCTTTTACTGTTTTACTAATCCGAAGACAAGTCTGGTAGGGGTGTTTTGTCATAGTAGTAGTTCTCCATTTATTTCAGGATCTGAAGCAGGTGCTCTGGAGCCAGATTATTTTATCACACTGCCTTGGCATTTTAAAAATGAAATTATTGAAAAAGAAAAATAGTTTTTAGAGCGTGGAGGAAGAATATTTTTCCCTTTCCCAGAAGATATTACAGGACATAAAATTAAAGTTGAGGTGAATTCAAGTTTTATTTGTAAAATAAGTTGCGAATGCTATAAGTTGGCTAAAGCCAGTTCCGAAAAATAATAGGAAAACTGTAGATGACTCGATTGGAAGGTAATTTGAGTTGGATGTTCTAAAAAGACTTAAATCATTTAATTTCAAGCAATATTGTATCATTTTTTTTACAGGATTGATATTTCTTACATCAGTCAAGATGGCAAGAAATTTTGTAAATGATAAAGTTCAATATAATGAACCAATAATATTAAAGAGTAAATCTTTATATAATTTAGGTCTACCGGTAGGTTCGTTAAGACGACAGGGTGTGACACTCAAGGGGTTTCATGACCCAGAGCATTTTGGCCGATGGACATCAGAACCCAGATCTATTTTGGATAATATACAACCTATAACCAAGGGAGATATTATTGAGATTTGTGGTTTTGCATTTACAGCAAATATAGGGGTAACAGGAGTAATAATTATTGGTAAGAGTAAGTACGAAATTGAATTCTTAAGAAATGAATCCTGCCATAGTTTTACATATCTTGGTAATCTCGTTGTTAAGAAAATTATATTTGATGAATTTAATACAATATCTCCAAAAGAAGTTGGAATAAATAGTGACCTAAGAAAGCTTGGTGTAGGAATAAAATCTATAGAAATTAAGTAAGGTATAGGAATTAGGATGGAAAATACAGATAAAACTATGGTCACATATGATGATGTAATTAATCTAGGTATCAAAGACGTTTTTAATATTTATAAAGAATATTCCAATCAAAAATTGCCAGATATATATAAAAGGTTTTCCTTTGGTAGGGCTCTAATAAACAAAGCTGAAGGTTCATTTCTGACTGATAGCAATGGAAAAAAAGTGTTTGACATGACTGGAGGTCTGGGAGTCGCCAATTTTGGCCATAACCACCCAAGAATATTAAATATTAGAAAAAAGTTTACTGAGTCACTTAGGCCAGAAATACATAAGAGTTACTTAAATCCATTTCTTGCAGGAGCTTCTAAAAATATATCTGCGGTTTTAAAATGTGATCTCAAGTATTCATTTTTTTGCAATTCAGGTGCAGAAGCAGTTGATGGTGCCTTAAAAATTACATACAAAAGGTATAATGGAAGAAAGAAATTTGTGCTTCATTCTGACAGGTCTTTCCATGGAAAGTCATTAGGTGCTGGATCGTTAAGTGCAGGCGACAATTTTGTTGGCGGGAAGGGTAGGTTTTATTTTCAGAAAATTCCTAACGTGTTAGCTTATGAGTTTAATAGTTTTAAATCTATCGTTAGACAGTGTGAGTCAGCAGGGGTAGACAATGTTTACGCTATATTCGTGGAGCCTTATAGTTGTTCCACCTTGACTGAGTCTAACGAGTCTTTTTTAAAGGATGTTCGCGAGTATTGTGATACAAACCAAATATCACTTGTTTACGACGAAATATATTCGGGTTTTGCCAAATGTGGATATGATTTTTATTTTCATAAATACAAAATTACTCCTGATGTAATTTGTTTGTCAAAAGCTCTAGGCGCGGGGAAGTCAAGTATTAGCGCTTATGTTTCAAATAAAAAAGTTTATTCAGAAGCTTACGGCACGGTTGCTGGTGCTTTAACTCATTCCACAACGTATAATAGTTTTGGAGAAGAGTGTGTGACTGCAATGGAAGCGTGCAATATGTTAGTTGATGAGAGTTTGTCTGAAAATTCTAAACTTATAGAACGATATTTGCATAGTTTTTTACAGAAGTTAAAAGATGATTTTCCAAATAAAATTAAAGAAATAAGAGGCTCTGGAACGCATTTTGGTATTATTTTTAAGAAACAAATGAATATATTGGAGCCATTAATTAAGATTATTCCGATTGATTTTACATCAGATCCTCTTTTCTTGAGTAAGTTATATGCGACAGCAGTTGCAAATGCTATGTGGGAAGATGGGGATATGCTTGCGGCTTTTACTAGTAATCAGGAGGTAATTTTAAATATTAGTCCTGCGCCAATTAGCGATATTAGTATCTTGGAAAAGTATCTTAAAAATATTTATAAAACCCTAGATAAGGATCCCTATCTTTTGATAATGAAAATAATAAAAAATGGAGTAATTAAATTATGAATAAGAAATTTTTTGTTATCGTTCCGGCATATAACGAAGAGGGGACAATAGAAAAAGTTGTTGATGATATATTAAGCAACGATATAGTTGATAAATGTATTGTTGTAAATAATAATTCCAGTGATAACACAGAAGAGGTAGTTAGAAGGCAGGAGAAAAAATACGGAAATAGGCTTAATATTTTATACGAAAAAAAACAAGGTAAAGGCAATGCGCTGAAGACAGCCTTAGATACTTTGTTAAGTGAAAATATTGATTATATTGGGATAATCGATGCAGATGATACTTATCCTGCAACTGAAATTGATAATATGTGTAGATACTTAATTGATTTTAAGCTTGATATGGTTGTGGGTAACAGATTTCAGTTTGGAGGATATCAAAGCAGTAACAATAGGCTTGGGCATATCTTTGGAAATAGAATAATAAGTAAAATTATCAAGTTTAATAGTGGGATTGAGATCCAGGATGCACTAAGTGGTATGCGTATATTTACTAGACGTTACATAAAGTCATTTAAAAATATTTCTGACGGCTTTCAACTAGAAACTGAATTCTCCATGCATTGTGGAAATAGTGGTTTTCGTTATGGCGAGTTTCCTATTTATTTTAAGGAAAGGAGTGATGATAATCCAAGTAAACTAAACACTATAAGAGATGGCCTCCGTATATTGAAATTTGCGGTAGTCCATTCAGCATTGACGATTTCTACAAAGATTGGATTCTTGCTAGGACTTTTTTTTATAGTTGCTGGAATGTATCTTAGTCTAAATGTAATTCAGGAGTATTTGGTTGAAAATAGTGTAAAATCTGTTGCTACTGCAGTAGCAAGCTCTCTCTTATTAATAGTTGGCATACAGTTTCTGCTTAACTCTGGATTAGATAGTAGATTAAGAAGAATTGAGCGTGCATTATTAAAACAATGACAAAGACTCAGAAATTATTTTATGAAGAGATTGTAATTGGTACTGGCCCTTCTGCAATGGGTTATTTGACTGGAATTAAGACAGAGTTAAGTAAAAATAATAGAAATATTTTGTTAATTACAAGAAATGCTATAAATGACAATGGGATGAGTCAACATCCAAAGTTATGTAAGGATTTTCAGTGTATTGTGGACACAAAAAGAACATTAGGTTTAGATGTTCCTGGGGCTACATCTGCACATGGAGGTTTGTCGAATGCATGGGGGGGCGTGCTCGTAGAGCTAAGTGCAACCATAATAGAAAAATTATATAAATGCAGCAATACAGATGCGAACGAAATAAAAAATTTTTACACAAAAATTATTCGTGAAATTAAAAAAGATAAAGAAGTTGATGAATTTGTTTTCAGCACACGGTCTCAAAAAACATATGTAATTAACGGTTGTAAAGAGTACGGATGGGAGAACGGAGGCCTGAGTATTACATCTACAATTGATAGGTTGGCAGATGAGTTGGGTATCAAAATACAGTCTGGGTTAACAATAGATTCAATATTTAAAATCGATCAAGATTTTAAATGGATGCTTAAGGGGGTAATCAATAACAAAGCAACGACATTGTATTGCAATCAGTTAGTTCTTGGTGCTGGAGTTATTTCGAATATCTCTTTTCATTATGATAAGGGGTCGACTCCTGACATACTAGATCACACACCCCACCAAATCGCATGTTTGTCTTTTTCCTCGACAAAAAATAAGAATAACAAAACTCCAGTTGTTAATATAAGCGCAGACGATCAATATATTGCTGTAGAATATAGAATTAAAAAATTATCTAAGTCTTTTCTTACTAGTTTTTATGGTGTTGGGAAAGGTTCAGTTGTTTACTATTTGTCACATATCTTCCCAATATCTTTGTGGCAAATATGGACAGAGTCTACCAATATTGTAATTAGTGATAAGAATAGTAAAATAGGTGTTTCCAAGTTTGGGTGGCACGATATTATTAAAAGTTGCTTTAAGATAATTAAGTTAAAGGCGCTTCCTTTATATGTAATAAAAACCAAAAGAGGTGAAGGCTTTCATTATATTTCACCTGACTTTACACCTGAAGAGCAAAGCTTAGACGATGGGTCGATAGTTCTTTTAGGTGGGGCGGCGATGAAAGATATTCCTGTGCATCATCCATCGCTAACATTTATGGCACATGCTGCTTGGATCGGAGAAAATTTTGCCAAAAGGTAGTTTAATAACAGGCTGGTTAATATTTGTAATATTGTATATTTTCTTTATGTTGAACTACCCTGGATTTCCTGGAACTAACCCAGAGCATCCGCTAGGTTGGTTTGGATCGTACGATCAAGGTCAATATTTAAAACAGCTGAATAACCTCATGATTATTGGAGTATCTACATTAAATGAAGGCATTTACCCTCCCGGATATGTAACTCTTGCTTTTCCAATCGCAACATTTTTACAATTTTTTACTAATAATTATACCGAATACGCCATCATAGCTCTAAATACAATATTAGTGATTTCGTCTGTATATATTCTTATGCATGCAATGGACAAGAATAAAGCTGTTTTATTCCTAATAATGCTTTCAGTTTTGTTTTGTTTCTCAGACGTTGTACGTAACTCATTGATAATACCCTGGTCTTCATCAGTTACGTTATTTGTAGCATCTTTGTTTTATTATATTGTTTCTTTTGATGGGGTGATGTTTAGAAAAAGATCGAATGAGATGGCGATACTATTTTTTTATGGTGTTATGCTTTCAATTCTTTTCCATAGTAGACCTCAGGACTTTGTAATTATATCTTTTTCTTCACTTCTATATTTAATCTTTACCTTTTATAAATACAATAATATCGGACGAAATGTGTATCTAGCTTTTCTTTCATTTGCACTGTCTGAAATAGGGTTTTATTTGTTGGTTGACGGTCTTGCCCTTGGAAGTATCTACGCCGATACACAACATAGTTTCTCAATGAGCGGTAATTTTGACAAACTATTAGGTATTATTACTGGTGATCAAACATATGGAATTATATCACAAGGTTTGTTAGACAGGGGAGTGATTTCTGCTGCTGTGATTATCGCTGTTTTTATTGCAGGTGTTATTTTCAGCAGAGTGGAAATAAAAATTGCATTTATCTTATGGTTTGTTATTTATTTATCTTTTTCAGATTTTGGACCCCATAATTTTCTTGTTTATGAATTATTTCATTATATTAAAACACCCTTCATACTGTCATTAGTAGTTTTCAGTAATAATTTCACATATAAAAAATTATTTGTGTTAAGCTTACTAACTTTTTCATCATTATCATTATCACTACATGCAAAGATTAACTTTACAAATATCTTATATAAAACAGAGAAAATAAGTGTTACCGAAAACATTTGGGAGATTTCTACAAATGATAATATTGATGGGATATTTATTTCTGGGTTATTGCCCGAACTTAAAATCAATACCCCAAATATACTTTTCGTGCCACCGGCTGTCACCATAAACAAAGTTAAACTAACTGCTTTTAAGGATTACAGGGTGTTTGCAGGAGATAATGGAATTTATATACATTTTTTCTCCGAGCTACCTTATTTTTTCCGGCTTGCAATTGATACCAAAAATTTGACATTAGCTTCTAATTTGCATCTAGGTGTCTATAGCTTTAACAGAAGTGTAGGTATGAAATGAATGTAGCTATTGTAACATCGGGAGATTATATTTATGCAGGAAATGTTTTTCTCTACGCAAAATCCAAAGGATATAATGTTTCTTTTGTAGATGTTTCGGGCTCACAGAAGGATCTTTTTTTTAAGAAATTTAAATTAATAATATTGTTTGGTTTTTTTAGATCTTTATCACTGTTATTTTTGTCTTGTCGTATTAAAAAAACAATCAAGAAATCTGGAAATTTACAAACTATCAAAAAGCCCAATGTTGAATCAGAGCTATTGGATGGTAATTTTGACTTAGTTATTTTAGTTAATTATGCTTGGCTTTTTCCGACGGACAGCAAAGTTAAAGTTATAAACTGTCATCCTTCATTACTTCCAAAATATCGTGGACTAATGCCTATTTCTCACGCGGTAAATGAGTCACTTATACGTAAACTTGCTTATGTTGAAACTGGCATTACAATTCATCAAATTGATGATAATTTTGATATGGGTAGGCTTATTTGTCAAAAAAAGATTGAATTACCATCTGATACACCGTTATCTGAGTTTTATAAAAGAACATATGGCTTGATATCAGATTGTTTAGAGTTGATGATTAAACATCCAGAAGGGATAGGAAAGCTTGATAGAGGGAAATACTACTCTTCTATGAGCCTTTTAGATGTCGTTCGTTTTAAAGTTAGGCTACTTAGCCAGAATGATTTTATTAAATTTATGATTAATGGTTGTTTGATAGGGCTCACTTCATGGTTTCTGCAAATACTATTTTATTCATATTTATTGTCAAATTTTCCTTATATAGTGAATAAAATGATGATCTCAGTATATGCAGCATTTATAATCTCAGCACTTATAAGTTTTTATAGCTTAAAAAAATATGTTTTTAAAGCAGAGGGATCTATCTATAAATTTTTTATAGCGACCACATTAGTGATTAGTGCTGTTGGCCTCTTGTCAGAAATAATATTTTTTCTTGTTAATCCGATATCACCATTTTTATCGATCTATTTTGCATACCCCATATCAGCATTAATAATATCACCATTAAGTTTTATTTTAAAGAAACGCTTAGTGTTTACAAAACAATCAAGTTAAGGCAGGACAAATTGCAATAACCAACGTATATTCCCAAATAGATAAATAGATTATTAATTAATATTAAAGCACGGGTTCGGAATGAAGAAAGCTGTAATAACAGGAATAACTGGGCAAGATGGGGCTTACTTGGCAGAGTTTCTTTTGCAGAAAGGCTATAAAGTTTATGGTACATATCGCCGGACTTCATCAACTAACTTTTGGCGTATTGATGAGCTAGGTATTCAGAACCATCCTAATTTGAAATTAGTTGAGTATGATTTAACTGATTTGTCATCTAATATTCG
>Ga0209630_10001043_pt1 | contig 30816 bp, 30 predicted proteins | sample COG_01_FD_184745 | JGI IMG/M metagenome (GOLD analysis project Ga0209630, IMG submission 184745) | Pelagic Microbial community sample from North Sea - COGITO 998_met_01 (SPAdes) (version 2) | ecosystem: Environmental > Aquatic > Marine > Neritic zone/Coastal water | place: Helgoland, sampling... | reverse complement strand
TAATGAAGCATAAATCTTTCTCTAGACTGACCATCTAGACTTTCTATTCTTTGTTCATCATCAGAAGTTCCCAAAGTAGTAACTACAATTGCTTGTGTTTCACCTCTAGTAAATAATGCTGAACCATGAGTTCTTGGTAAAACACCAACTTCACATTCGATAGCTCTTACATCAGCTAAACCTCTGCCATCAATTCTTTTTTTATTCTTAAGAATATCAGTTCTAACAATTTTCTTTTCGAGATTTTTTAACTCATCATTAACATTAAAATCTGAGTAATCTTCGTTATCAGCAAAAAGCTGTTTAGCTTTTTCAGATATTTCTGAAATTTGATTTGATCTATCTTGCTTATCTATTGTACCGAAAGCTTTAGTTAAATCTTTAGTAAATTCACTCTCAAGTTTTTTCTTAACTTCAGATAAATCTTTCTTTTCAACAGTCCATTCCGGCTTTCTACATTCTTTAGCTAACTCCTCAATCATTTTAATTACTGGAACAAAGCCTTCATGACCAAATTTAACTGCAGCTAACATTATTTCTTCAGATAAACCTGATGTTTCTGACTCAACCATAAGTACTGCATCTTTAGTACCAGCTACAACTAAATCTAAACTAGAGTTTTCTAATTCAGCTTTTGATGGGTTAAGAATGTACTTACCATCAACATAACCAACTCTTGAAGCTCCTACAGGACCCATAAATGGCATTCCTGAAATAGCTAATGCTGCTGATGAAGCAGTGATTGCAAGGATGTCTGGTTGGTTTTCTTTATCATATGAAATTACCGTTGGTAACAACTGTACTTCATTTTTAAATTCACCAGGAAATAACGGTCTGATAGGTCGGTCAATTAATCTTGAAATTAATTGTTCACTTTCAGTTGGTCTTGCTTCTCTTTTAAAAAATCCACCCGGAATTTTTCCACCTGCGTAATATTTTTCTTGGTAGTTTACTGATAGCGGAAAATAATCCATATCTGGATTTACTTTCTTTGCTCCTACCACTGTTGCTAAAATAACTGTTTCACCACATGAAGCGATGATTGCTCCGTCTGCTTGTCTTGCTACTTTACCTGTCTCTAAACTTATTTTCTTGCCTGCTACTTCAATTTCCTTCTTATATACTTTAAACATTTCATTTCCATTTCGTTCGTTCGTTTCATTCCATTCCGTTCTATCTATCTTGATTTCTATTTTCTTAAATTCAATTTCGACAGTACATTTTTGTAAGAATCCATTTTATTTTTCTTCAAGTATTCTAACAATTTCTTTCTTCTATTTACTGCTCTTAATAACCCCACTGAAGAATGTTTATCTTTTTTAAATTCTTTAATGTGTTTTGAAAGAGTTTCAATTTTATCTGTTAATAATGCAATTTGTACTTCTGAAGAACCAGTGTCCTTTCCATGCATTTTTAATTCTTCTGCTTTTTTCGTCATACTATTTTTTTTCCTATTTATTTGATTGTTTTATTAAATTTTCAATTTTTTCTGCATATTCAAAAGAATCGTCTTTCGCAAAAAGTATCTTTGGTAAATATTTCATAATTATTTTTTTAGACAAAACTTTTCTTATTAAAAAAGAGTACTCTTTTAATTTTTTAATAACTTCATCTGTATCTTTTCCTCCTAGAGGTAATACATATGCTTTTGCAATTTTAAGGTCTTGACTCATTTTTACTTCCGTAACCGTAATAGTGTTAGTTTCTAAATTCGGCACCTTAGCCTCATTTCTAGAAAAAATCATGCCTAAAGATTGCTTAATCATCTCTCCGACACGTAATTGTCTTTGTGAAACTGGTTTGCCTATTCTGTCAGCCATTATATCATTCTTTCCGTCGATGTGACGCTATAAGCTTCTATTGTATCGTCTTTTTGAAAATCTATAAAGTCTTTAAGTGTTATTCCACATTCTTGTCCATTGCTAACCTGTTTAGCCTGGTTTTTTTCTCTAAAAATTGTGCTAATTTTTCCAGTATATATGATTGCACCATCACGAATAACTCTAGCATCTGATCCACTTGAAATTTCACCTTCAATAACTTTTGATCCTGCAACTTTTCCCGTTCCTGACACTTTAAATATTTCTAAAATTTGAGCTGTTCCAGTAACAGTTTCTTGAACATCAGGAGAAAGTAAACCTGACATTTTTTGTTTTATGTAATCCAAAACTTCATAAATTATATTGTAAGAAACGATATTAATTTTTTCATTTTCTGCTAATTTTTTTGCTTCCTTACTTGGTTTAACATTAAAAGCAATTAAGACAGCATTTGAAGCTTTTGCCAAAGTAACATCTGTTTCAGTTACCATCCCAATATCTGATAATATAATCTTAGGCTTAACTTCTTCATGTGTGATCTGGTTAATAGCACTTTTAATTGCCTCAGATGATCCATGAACATCTGATTTCACTATAATATTTAATTCATCAATAGATTTATCAGCAAAAGCAGAATCTTGAGTTGCAAATGTTAATGGATTTCCACCACTTTTATTTTCTTCCGCTCTATTTTCACTTAAAGTTTTAGCTTCTTTTTCTGTATCTAAAACAATAAAATCATCTCCAGATTTTGCTGCACCATTAATACCTAAAATTTCTACAGGTGATGATGGTGGAGCTTCATTTATATTTTGCCCTTTATCATTAATTAAAGCTCTAACTTTTCCCCACTTTAATCCGCTTACAAAAAAATCTCCTTTTTTAATTGTACCTGAAGTCACTACTACTGTTGCTACAGCTCCTCTTCCAACATCAATTTTTGATTCTAAAACTATGCCTGTTGCTTTTGAATCAAAATCAGTTTTTAAGTCTAATATTTCAGCTTGTAAGACAATAGACTCAACAAGTTTATCTAAATTTTTTTTTGTTTTTGCAGAAATTTCAACCATCAACGTGTCTCCAGATAAATCTTCTGCAATTAATTCATACTCTAGAAGTTGATTTTTAATTTTTTGTGGATCTGCCTCTGGCAAGTCACATTTGTTAATTGCTACTACAATAGGAACTTTTGCTGCTTTTGCATGTTTGATCGACTCTATTGTTTGAGGTTTTACACCATCATCTGCTGCAACAACCAACACAACAACATCAGTTAGCTTAGATCCTCTAGCCCTCATCTCTGTGAATGCAGCGTGTCCAGGCGTATCAATAAATGTAATTTTATTGGATTGATGTTCTATTTGATAAGCTCCGATATGTTGGGTTATACCTCCAAACTCTCCAGATACTACGTTTGCACTTCTTAGAACATCTAAAACAGAGGTTTTACCGTGATCAACATGACCCATTACAGTTACTATTGGAGGTCTATTTTTTAAATTTTCAGATCTTGTCTCTTTTATTTTTTGTATAATTTCTTCAGCTTTAGTCTCTCTTATAGGATTATGCCCAAATTCTTTAACCAAATATTCTGCTGTATCTGCTGCTAAGGTTTGATTTATTGTTACAGTAACTCCCATTCCAAATAAATGCTTTATAACGTTGCTTGATTGTTCTGCCATTCTATTTGCTAACTCTCGAACTGTGATTGCTTCTGGAATATTTACATCTCTTTTAACTGGTTTTAAATTTTCTTGAATTTCTTCTTTTGTAAGTTCTCTATTTTCTTTTTGTTTGGCTCTTTTAAGTGATGCCATACTTCTAGATCTTGCTTCTATTTCATCACTTAATGCTCTTGAAACTGTCAGCTTTAATTCTCTTTTTTTTGTTGGTTTTCCCTTGTCTCCCGCATCACCCTTTAGTCTTCTTGTGGCTCTTTGCTCAGCCAATTTACGCCTCTCATAATCATTTGTTATTGGAGTTGAAGTTTTTGGTATTATACTAGGTCTAGTTGTTTTAATTGGAGGTTTTGACCTTACACTAGATGGTTTACTAAAATTACTTTTTGGTGAAAATTTATTAAGTTTTTTTTCAATAACGACTGAATTTTTACTTTGAGTTTTTGCTTTCTCTATACTTTCTATAGATTTTTTGGCTATGCCAGATATTGTAAGTTTTGATTTTTTCTTGTCCATATTTCATTACTCAATCTTTATAAATTATGTTTCTTGCTGACATAATTAATTCATCAGCTTCATCTTTTGAAAGTGCAAAGTCTTCAAGATAACCCTGTATTTTAATTCGTTCACCTTTAACTATATCAAAACCGCCTGTTAACTCATCAGAGGCAAGATCTGCAAAATCGGTAAGATTCAATATTTTTTTTTCTCCAAGAGTAACCAACATTCCTGGCGTTAAGCCTTTGTGATTTATTAAATTGTCCTCAAGTCCTAAATCTTTTATTCTTTTTGTTATATCTTCTTGATCCTTTTGATGAAATTCTTTTGCTCTTTCTATTAAAGCCTTCGCAGTATCTTCTTCTATTCCTTCAATTTTCATTAAACCTTCCGGTGTACTATCCTTAATATCAGATATTGAAGAAAAACCTTCTGCTACTAATAATTGACCCAATGTTTCGTCTAATTCTAAATTTTTAACAAAGTTTTCAGTTTTTTCTTTAAATTCTAATTGTCTTCTTTCTGAATCTTCAGCATCAGTCATAATATTAATTTCATAATTTAATAATTTTGTAGCCAATCTTACGTTTTGACCTCTTCGACCTATTGCTTTACTTAGATTTTCTTCATTAAGAATAACGTCTAACTTTTTTGAAGCACTATCTACATTAACTCTTTGAACTTCTGCTGGTGACAATGCATTAGATACAACTATTGCAGGATCTTCAGACCAATTTACTATATCAATTTTTTCACCTTGAAGTTCGTTAACTACTGCCTGTACTCTTGATCCTCTCATTCCCACGCAAGCTCCAACAGGATCCAAAGAAGTATCGACTGCTTTTACACAAATTTTTGCTCTACTTCCAGGGTCTCTTGCTGATGACTTAATTTCTATTAGTCCATCATAAATTTCTGGAACCTCTTGTACAAATAATTTTTCCATAAATTTAGGATGAGCTCTTGATAAAAATATTTGTTGGCCTCTAGTTTCTCTCCTAACATCATAACAGTAAGCTTTTATTCTATCTCCTGCTTTAATATTTTCTCTAGGTATCATTTCATTTTTTTGAATAATTGCCTCTGTTCTACCAAGATCTATAATAACGTTTCCAAATTCTAAACGTTTTACAATACCGCTTAAAATTGAGTCTTTTTTATCAATAAAATCATTAAACTGTCTTTCTCTTTCAGCTTCTCTTACATTAAAACTAATAACTTGTTTTGCAGTTTGCGCAGCTATTCTTCCAAAATCAAACGAGGGCAATGGCTGTAATACCTCGTCGCCAATTTTTTTTTCTTTATTTTCCTCACTTAATATTACTGCATCTTTAAGATTTATTTCAGTGTTAGTATTTTCAGGTTTTTCTACGATTACTAATTTTCTAAAAATTCCGATATCACCATTATCTCTATTTATTAAAACTTTAATTTCATTCTCTTGTCCAAATTTGGATTTCGCAGCCTTTGCAATTCCAGTTTCCATGGAATCTATAATTAATTCTTTATCAATAGATTTCTCCAAAGCTACAGCTTCGGCTATTCTAAGTAATTCTAATTTATCTGCTCTTTTGTTTAACATTTATAAAGTTCCAAAAAAAAATGGGCTAAAGCCCATTTTGTATTATCAATAATGTATGGTGAATATATAAAGAATTTTTTTTAATTCAATAGCAACTATTTAAAAAAGTCCTTTTTATCAATATTTTCCCATGAAAAAGCTCCATCTTTTTCTGGAATCCTCCCAAAATGACCATATGCAGCTGTTTTTTCATAAATTGGCTTATTTAACCCAAGCATTTCTCTTATGCCCCTTGGACTTAAATCAAAATTTTGGGAAATTTTTTCTGAGACAAATTTATTTTTTTCTAAATCATTATCAAATAAATCTACATAAATTGATAAGGGTTTAGAAACGCCTATGGCGTAAGCTAATTGAATTAAACATTTGTCAGCAATTTTTGAAGCAACAACATTTTTTGCAATATATCTTGAGGCGTAAGCAGCAGATCTGTCAACTTTCGTTGGATCTTTCCCAGAAAAAGCTCCCCCTCCATGTGGTGCTGCTCCACCATATGTATCTACAATTATTTTTCTTCCAGTTAAACCGCAGTCACCATCCGGTCCACCTATCACAAAATTTCCAGTTGGATTAACATAAAATTCTTCTTCTTTAAAATCCTTTAAAAATTTCTCAGGGATTGATTTAATCATATATGGTCTAAGTAATTCTTTTACTTTATCTTGATTTACTTCTGCAGAGTGTTGTGACGAGATCACAACTGATTTAACTTTACTTGGTTTACCATCTATATACTCAAATGTAACTTGGCTTTTTGAGTCTGGTTCTATATTTTTTAATTTTCCAGATTTTCTATCTTCTGCCATTAATCTTAAAATTTTATGTGAGTAGTGTATCGGCGCAGGCATTAACTCTTCTGTTTCATTGCAAGCATATCCAAACATTATACCTTGGTCACCAGCACCTTCATCTTTATTATCTTTTGAATCAACTCCCATTGCAATATCTGATGATTGTGAATGAAGATGACTTTCAATTTTAGTGGCTTCTTTCCAAGTAAACCCTTCTTGGTCATACCCAATATCTTTAATACAATTTCTGACTTTTTGAATAAGTTCATCTTTTTTAATTTCAGGACCTCTTACTTCTCCAGCTAGAACAACCTTATTTGTGGTCGTAAGTGTTTCACAGGCAACTCTAGAATATGGGTCTGCAGTTATATAACTATCAACTACCATATCAGATATACGATCTGATACCTTATCAGGATGACCTTCGGACACAGACTCACTGGTAAATAAAAAATTTTTAAGATTACTCATTTGTAAGCTTATTAAATGAAAAAATTAAAAAAATATATAATAAAATTAATGCTAAAAAAATTAAATTACCATAAATCATAAAAATTGTAGATTTTAACTTTTTGCTCTCTATTAATTCAATATTACCATTTTTTTTAAATTCTATTTTTTTTTCCACAATGCCAATAGGATTTATTATAGCGGATATTCCATTATTTGCTGATCTTATGATATATTTTCCACTTTCTATGGATCTAAATATACTATGAGCAAAATGTTGTTTTGGGCCTATTGAGCTTCCAAACCAACCATCTTCAGAAATATTGATTATATAATCATAGTTTTTTTCTTTCGATAATTTCCCTGAATAAATAATTTCGTAGCAAATTAAAGGCAACAAGTTCACATCAATCTTATCATTCTTTAAATTGAATGGTTTTCTAACTTTGCCACTTGAATATGACTGATAAGCATTGGTAATTGTTTTAAAACCTATTTTACTTAAAATATTTTCAAAAGGAACAAACTCACCAAAAGGCACTAGGTTAACTTTATCATATTTATGTATTAGTTCTAATCTGTTGTTAAATATGGCCATAGAATTAAAAATTAAATTTTTGTTATTTACAACTTTTGAACTATTAAGTCCCAGAACTATTAGGTCATCTTCTGAAAAATTATTTATAAATAAATCTTTATAAACATGAATATCTTCTAAATCACTCTCAGTAATAATCCCTTCTGGCCATATAAATATTGTAGGTTTATCTTTTTCTGGTGCACTTAGATCTATTAGCTCATTAATTATCTCTTTCTCATTCTTTTCTATATAAAATCTATCTAAGCTTATATTAGAAGATATGGCTTTAATTGAATATGTTTTTTTTAGACTAGGCAAAACATTAAATTCTTTAATTTGATAAATTCCAAAAATAACAAAACTTACAGTCACCAAAATAAATCCAGAAACAAATACTATATTTTTTTTTGATTTTTTTAATACAAAAACTGCTGGCAGTGTGAATAGTGTAATACAAATTAAATTAAATGAGTAAGTTCCAATTATGGAAATAATTTGAATAAAATAGATACTATTTGAAAAACTAAATGAAATAAGATTCCAAGGAAAGCCTGTGAGAATTGAACCTCTAATAAATTCAATTAAACCAAAAAATAAAGAAAAAATCAAAATTGAGTTGATAATTTTTTTTGAATAAAAAATTGAGAATAAATATGTTACCAGACCATAAAATAATGCCAAAAAAGAAGGTATTAAAACTACAGCAAAAGGAATTAAAAAATAAAAATTTTGATCAAATGTTAATGAAATTATAATCCAGTATAAGCTGCACAAAAAATAACCAAACCCAAAACACCACCCATACTTGAAAAAGGATATATTTGTTAATCTAACTTTTTTTTTATTAAAAATAAAAATAAAAAATAAAGTGAATGTTATAAAGTTCACTATATAATAATTGTATGGTGGTAAGCTGTAAGAGCTAACACCCCCTAAAAAAATAATATACAGCAAATTTATATAATTTTTTTTAAACAATTTTTTTAATTTTTGATTCTAAATTATTAAAAATCTTTTCCTCTTCTTTAAGCATCCTTTTAAAATCTTTCAATCTAATATGGTCATAATTTAATAAATGAAGAAAACCATGAATAAATATTTTAGTTAACTTTTGTTTAAAGTCCAAACTACTTATTGATTTTGGTCGATTAATATAATCATAGCTTATTACCATATCTCCTAAATAATTGGATTTATCCTTATTAAATTTTTTTTCATTTGGAAAAGATAAAATATCTGTAGCTTTATTTTTATTTCTAAATTTTTTGTTTATCTTTTTAATATTCTTATTGTTAGAAAGTAAAATTGTTAAACCTATTTTTTTTCCTATAAATCTATATTTTTTTGGAAAAAAACTTACTAATGACTTAAAAAAAATTTTTTTTTTTATTCTTTTATTCCACTGGTTATTGTCTGAGACAATGACAACATTAATCATTATCTGAATAAGCTTTTACTATCTTCGATACAAGTGGGTGCCTGACTACATCAGAATGATCAAAGTCTACAACTGATATTTCTTTTATGTTTCCTAATAATTTTTTTGATCTATTTAATCCAGAAATATTTTTATGTGGTAAATCTATCTGAGATGGATCTCCATTGATCACTATTTTTGAATTATCTCCAATACGAGTTAAAAACATTTTAATTTGAGTATCGGTTGCATTTTGAGCTTCATCCAAAATAGCAAAAGAATTTTTTAATGTTCGTCCCCTCATGAAAGCTAACGGAGCAATTTCAATATCGCCAATTTCGATCATTCTTTGAATTTTTTCAAAATCAAAAAGATCATAAAGCGAGTCATATAAAGGTCTTAAATATGGGTCTACTTTTTCCTTCATATCGCCAGGCAAAAAACCCAGTCGTTCTCCAGCTTCAACTGCAGGTCTTGATAAAATAATTCTTTCAATTTTTTTATCTAATAACATGGTAAGGCCAACTGCTACTGCTAAAAAAGTTTTTCCTGTTCCTGCTGGTCCTGCTGAAATTGTGATATCACTCTCTCTTAAAGCTCTCACATATTGTTTCTGTTTTTCCGATCTTGGAATTACTGATTTTTTTGGAGTTTTTATTATATCAGAAACGTTATTATTTTTTACTTTTTCATCAATCATAAATTTGTCTACAGATGAGATTATATCTTTTTTTTCAATACTACCATTATTAATAAATTGATTAGCCAAAAATTGAATGGCATTTTTAGTTATCTCATTTTTTTCTGGCGTTGATTTTATTAAAATAGAATTACCTCTTGAATAAAGCTTTGTATTGGTAATTTTTTCTAATTCTTTTAAAGACTCATTAAATTCACCAACTACTCCCATTAGCAAATCATTATCATGAAAAATAACACTTAAAGAGTTATTTTCTGAATAGACAAATTTTAATGTTGAGTTGATTTTTTTTGCAAAACTTTTAATCAATTTTAGGCTACCCTTTTATTATAATTTTCTTTTAATATTCCAAATAAACTATTCTGATTACTTCCTGTTATTTTAACTTGAACTATATTTCCAATATTTTCTTCACTTCCATCAAAAATTACAGAAGTCATAAATTCTGTTCTACCAAATAGTTTTACTCCATCCTTCATTCTATTTTCAACTAATACATTTATTACTGTGTTCTCCAATGATTTATTTCTTTCTAATTGATTTTCAAAAAGTTTTTTTTGAATTATTTCTAGTCTCTTCTTCGTTTTATCATTGTCTACAACTTCAAGGTTTGCAGCACTTGTGCCAGGTCTCGGGCTATAAATAAATGAATATGAGTTTATAAACTTTATCTTATTTATCAAATCCATTGTTTTTTCAAAATCTTCGTCCTCTTCGCCTGGATAGCCAATTATAAAGTCACTTGAAAATTCTATATTTTTATTAATCATTTTTAATTTTTTATGAATTAACAAATATTCTTCAATTGTGTGCTTTCTATTCATCAATTCTAAAATTTTATTAGATCCACTTTGAACTGGTAAATGAACAAGTGGCATTAGTTTATTTGAAATCTTATAAAAATTTATTAAGTCCTCGGTCATGTCTTTTGGATGTGAAGTTGTATATCTTACTCTTTTTAATTGATTAAATTCCTCTAATTTTTTTAATAAATCTGATAATCTAAATTCTTTATTTCCTTCCTTGTAGTTATATGCATTAACATTTTGACCTAAAAGAATTATTTCTCTAGTACCTTGGCCTACCAACTCTTCTACTTCTTTTATAATTTGCTTGAATGGCCTAGAGTATTCCGGTCCTCTTGTGTAAGGAACCACACAAAAATTACAAAACTTATCACAGCCCTCCTGTATTGTTAAAAATGATGATACTTTGCTATTTTTATTTTTTATTTTGCTTAGATAATTAAATTTTGAGATTGTATCAAATTCAGTTTCTTCCTCTTTTTTTAACTTTTTTTGAAAATTTAAAATTACTTCATTTATTTTATGGTAGGACTGAGGCCCCATTACTATGTCAATATAAGGTTCTCTTCTTAGCATTTCTTGGTTTTCTGCTTGGGCAACACATCCTGCAACAATAACAATTGGTTTTTTTTTGTTTCTAAATATTTTTTTTACCCGTCCAATTTCATGATAAACTTTTTCTTTAGCTTTATCTCTAATATGGCACGTATTTAAAACATAACAATTTGCTTTTTCATATTCATCAGTTTTTTCAAACCCAATTTTTTGAACTGTGTCATATATACGATTTGAATCATATTCATTCATTTGACACCCAAAAGTTTTAATGAAAATTTTTTTTGCCATTATTTTAGGATTTCTTTTTAACCCCATAAAGCTCTAACTTGTGATCCACTAAACGATAGCCATATTTATCTGCAATCTTTTCTTGAAGTTTTTCTATTTCTTCATCAACGAACTCTATAATCTCTCCTGACTTTACATCAATTAAATGGTCATGGTGACCTTCATTTAATTCCTCATATCTTGCTTTTCCACCTTTAAATTCATGTTTAGTTAAAATGCCAGACTCTTCAAAAAGTTTCACAGTTCTATAAACTGTCGCGATACTAATTTTTGAGTCGATTTTTGAGACTCTATTATAAAGTTCATCAACATCAGGATGGTCATTAGACTCAGACATAATTTTAGCAATGATCTTTCTCTGATCTGTTAACTTCACTCCTTTTGCAATACATTTTTGTTCGATATTTTCTGACATAATTAATTTTAACTTAAATAAATGGGTTTAATCAAATTCTTTTTAATATTAAATTTTTTACATAAATCAGGCACATCTTGATGCTTAATCTCATTTAATCCTAAAAAATCATCGACACTAAAACAATAATAGTCAATATTTTTGGTTAAATATAATGCCTTAATTACTGAAAGAGTGTTTCTGATTCCTGCAAAACTTCCTGGCCCCCTATTAACATAAATGTTACTTATTTGGCTCAATAAAAATTTGTTTTTTTGAAGAAAATTATTAATTAATATCATTATTTTCTCAAAATTAATTTTACTATTTTCGTGACTACAAGTATAAATATTTTTATCAACTATGAGTGTTAATAAAATTTCATTTCCTGCAGCATCAATAATTAAATTGTTTATATTCATATTGGTTTTCATATCTAATTCTAAAGCAGAAGAAGATAATATCAAATATTATTCTAATGACATGGGCATACTTTCTCTCATTTATCACAGGTTTGATGAGTCAAAATACCCATCAACCAATATCCAAATGAGTGTATTCAAAGATCAAATAAACATAATAAAAGATCTTAATTATAAATTTTACAACCCTGAAAATTTAGAAAAAAATTTTAACAAAGAAAAAAATGAAAAAAAAATACTTATTACAATCGATGATGGCTTTTCCTCGTTTTATGAAAATGCTTGGCCATATTTAAAAGAGAACAAAATCCCGTTTATTCTTTTTGTATCAACTGAGGCTGTTGGCAAAAGTGGATATATGACTTGGGAACAGATAAAGGAAGTAGAAAAACTCCCTACTGCCTTTATAGGGAACCACTCTCATTCTCATGACTATCTGGTGAACTTTAAATCTTCTGATTTTTTAAATGATATAAAAACTGCTAATAAAATTTTTATAGAAAAACTAGGCTATAACCCAATTTTTTTTTCATATCCATTTGGAGAATATAGTTCTTTTCACAAAGCTTTTATTTCAAAGAATTTTAAATTTTCGTTTGGTCAACATTCTGGAGTAATAGATTTGAATAAAGATCCTTTTGAATTGCCCAGATTTCCAATTAACGAAAAATATGGTGATTTACAAAGATTTAAATTTTTAATTAATTTATACCCACTTCAGTTTAAAAAATTGCTTCCTGAGGAAAAATATTTATCTAAAAATGACAATCCTCCAGAATTTTCAGTTGAATTTTTTCAAAATCAAAAAAACCTAAGTGCTATCAATTGTTTTTCTGATGAAGGAAATAAATGGGAAAAATCAGAAACTTTTTTAAATAAAAATATCCTAAAAATAAAATTTAGAGATAAATTTGAATTTAGAAGAGGGCGTGTCAACTGCTCTTTAAATGACAATGGAGTTTGGAGATGGTTTGGAGTTCAATTTTCAATTGAACAGAATTAAATCAAACTCTCTAATTCAAGGCTTGATGGCAGGAGTTTAGCATTATCAAAATCAGTAAGTTGATTTTGCTTTATTATTTGTTGTAAAATTCTTACATAATCTTTTCCTGTTTCAGCGTATTTATCCAAATATTCAGTTAAGATTAAGCTATCTAATTCCCTTTTTTTATCTCTCATTTCTGCTCTAGCTTTTCTAAAGTTCTTATAAGTAGAATGTGTATTAAGATTTCTTTGATAGGCTTTTACAGAAGCTTGCAAAACAACAAACTTCATTACTTTATGTGTTGTACCATCTTCCGCACCAGCAGGTTTAATTCCTTCTCCCGACCAAGTCCATTGGCCAAACAATGCATTACCCTCTTGTGCGAACCTTGAAGTTCCCCATCCTGTTTCTTTTGCTGCTTGTGCTATTGCCATCGAAACTGGAACCTCATCCATTCTAATTTTTAATGTAGATAAGTCTCTATTTGCCACACCATATTGTTTGAATTTTTTATTTAACCATTTTTTTTCTAAATTTGTATTATTGTTTTTATTCAATATACCAAATAGTTTTTTTCTGTCGGCTTTTATGTAATTATTTTCTTTAATTATTAGAGGCAATATAATTTGAATAAATAAATCTTTTCTTTTTTTAGTATTTTCTATTTTTTTTATTTCAGCAGGAAGAAGTGATAGCGCGACAGGTTTAACTAATTTTTCTTTTCTTACATCGTTAAGATTATATTTTGTGTCTTTAAATAATTGCTCAATTGTTGCAGCGCTTAATCTGACAGTGTTATTTGGTAAATCTTCAAACTCAAGCACATCTTCATATAAATGTTCCTCAATTAATTTGTTATCTAGCTTATAGTCCTCACCTTTCAAAACTTTTTGAAAATTAGTTTTAGAGTTGTTTTTGAAATCTTTAGAGAAATTCGCTCTTTCTTCTTTATATTCAACAATTACAGGAGCTACATAAAAAAAAGTAATTATAAATAAGCTAGATACAATTGTTCTGGATAAAGGACTCCAATCATTTTTTTTTGAATTATTTTTTTTTTTAATTATGTCTAATCCCTTTTTTTTTAAATATCTTTTTATTTCAATAAGTGAAATTTTGCTATTTTTCATGATTATTCAGCTACTACTTCTTTAACTTCTGGTAAATAATGTTTTAGAAGGTTTTCAACACCTTGTTTAAGAGTCATTGTTGAGCTTGGACAACCGGAGCAACTACCTTGTAACTCCACTTTTACCACACCCTCATTAAATTCTTTAAACTTAATATCACCACCATCTTTTGCTACGGCAGGTCTTATTTTAGTATCTAAAATTTTTATAATTTTTTTTTCAATTTCAATAAATTCTGAGTCTTTATTTTTTTCTTTAGAAAAATTATTTTCAATAACACATTCTTTTCCTGTTGAATAAAAATCATTTATTAAAGAAATAACTATATGTTTTATTTCATCCCATTCAATATTTTCTAATTTATTTATTGATATAAAATCCGCACCTAAAAAGACTCCAGTAACCCCGTTAATTGACAAAAGATTTCTCACTAAATCATTGTCTATTTCTTCTTTTTTGGTTATTTCAAAAGATCCTTCATTTGAAACTTTTTTACCTGGCAAAAATTTTAGTGCATTTGGGTTTGGTGTAATTTCTGTTTGAACAAACATAGTTTATATATAGTGATTAATTTTTAAATTTAAACTAATTTTTAAACTTTATTAAAATCCTACTAATTCTTTAATATCTTTGATTTTTTTTGAAGCAATTTTATCTGCTTTTTCAGAGCCCTTTAAAAGGATCTCATCTAAATATTTTTCGTCGTTTATTAGCTTTTTTATTTCTCTTGATATTGGTTGTATTGTTTCAATTAATGACTCTGATAATTTTTCCTTAAACTCTGAAAACTGTTTTCCTCCAAACTCTTTAACTGAATTTTCTAAGCTTTGATTTTTCAAACTAGAATAAATTCCAAGCAAATTCTCTGCCTCTGGCCTTTTATCTAAATCTTTAATTTCTTCTGGCATTGGTAAGGGGTCAGTTTTTGCCTTTTTTATTTTATTTAATATTTCGTCATTTTCATCAGTAAGATTGATTCTACTTAAATCTGAAGCATCTGATTTACTCATTTTTTTTGTTCCATCTTTTAAGCTCATAATTCTTGAAAATTCTTTCTGTATTAGTGGCTCTGGGACTTTTAAAAAATCTGGTGAATTAAAATCATTATTGAATTTTTGAGCTATATCTCTGCACAACTCTAAATGTTGCTTTTGATCATCTCCCACAGGAACATGTGTTGCATCATACAAAAGAATATCAGCAGCCATTAGCACTGGATAAGAATAAAGACCAATGCTTGCTTTTTCTTTGTCCTTGCCAGCTTTTTCTTTAAATTGTGTCATTCTATTAAGCCAACCAATTCTTGATACACAGCTTAAGATCCAAGCAGTTTCTGCATGAGCAGATACATTTGATTGATTAAAAATTATACTATTATTTGGATCTATACCACTTGCAAGAAATGTAGCTGCCGTTTCTCTTATATTTTTTTTTAGTTCTTTTGGGTCTTGTTTGACAGTAATTGCATGAAGATCAACCACACAAAAAATGCACTCGTTATCTATTTGATTATTAAGTTCAACAAAGTTTTTAATTGCTCCCAAATAATTTCCTAGGTGCAAATTACCTGTTGGTTGAACCCCTGAAAAAATTTTTTTACTCATAATTAGTACTTTAGACGAATATCACTAATTTTAAAGGCTTTGATTAAAATAGCTAGCAAAATATAAAATGTAAATCCAAATATTACCAGACTGATTAGGTAGACAGACTTTAAAGCTTCTTCATATATAAATTTGTCACTAAAAAAATTTATCAAATAATTAAAAGATATTCCCATAACAAATGAAACTATAAGTATTCTGATAAACCTATTTATAAAAATTAGATTAAAATTAAATAATTTCTTATTTTTTAAAATTATAAATAATGAAATAGCATTAAACCATGATGATATCGTTGTTGCTATAGGTATTATCAAAAAACCAATTTCTTTAAAAAAAATAATACTAATAAAGATATTTAATAAAACAGAAATTAATGAAATATAAAACGGAATTTTAGTTTCATGCCTAGCAAAAAAGAATGTTGAAAAAATTTTAATTAATGAAAATGCAGGCAGCCCTAGACCAAAATAAAAAAGAGCTTGTGCTGATTTTTTTACACTCTCTTGATCGAATGATCCGTATCCAAATAAAGAAGATATAATTTCTTCAGACGCTATCAGTAATGCTATAGCTGCGGGTATGCTAAGGAATAAACTTAGTTCAAGAGCTTTATTTTGGATTAAATGTATTTTTTCTTTTTTTTTATTCTGAACGTGTTTTGACAATTGAGGCAAGATCACTGTACCTATTGCAATACCAGCTATAGCAAGATTTATTTGATAAATTCTATCCGCATAATAAAGGTAAGAAACTGCACTAGCCTGAAATGATGCAATAATAGTCCCTACTAAGATATTTATTTGAGTTACACCTGAAGAAAAAATACTTGGTAATAATTTTTTAAAAAAAAGCTTAATTTTTCCATCTATTTTAAATGAAAATTTAAATTGAGGCTTATAGTTTTTTTTTACAAAAAAATATAAAAATATAAATTGTGTTATCCCAGAAATAGTTACTGCATAGGATAAATAATAAACTAATTGATCCTCTAACATTTTTCCAAAAATCAAAACTAAAATTAGAAAAATGTTCAAAATTATAGGCGCCGCAGATGCTGCAGCGAATTTGTTGTGAGAGTTTAAAATCGCAGAAAGGAAGGATGCTAGACTTACAAATAATAAAAATGGAAAGGTAATTCTTGTTAATGTTATAGCTAATTCCATCTTGCTATTATCGCCTTCAAACCCAGGAGCAATTAGAAATACAAATATTGGCATAAAAATCTCAATTAAAAAAACTAAAGAAAGTAATCCCAGAATAAGCAAACTAAATATGTTGTTTGCAAAATTTTCTGATTTTTTTTTATTATTTATAGATGAATAACTAGGAACAAATGCTGCATTAAAAGTTCCTTCTGAAAATAATCTCCTAAATGTATTCGGTATTCTGAATGCAACAAAAAATGCATCTGCAAGTGGCCCTGCACCTAGAAACACTGCTATAAGTATGTCTCTCATATAGCCAAGTAGTCTGCTAATTATAGTAAAAAAACTAAATGTGCCTGTTGACTTAATTAGGTTCATAAATCATATTAGTCTTAAATTTGTCCCATTTGTATATCTAATTAACATAAATGAAAAAAACTAAAATAGACCATTATACTGATAAAGAAGCTTTAGATTTCCATACTAAGAACAAACCAGGAAAAATTGAGATTAATTCTTCTAAACCAATGACTACAAAAAGAGATTTGGCTTTAGCCTATTCTCCTGGCGTTGCTGTACCAGTAAAAGCAATTTCAGAAAATCCAGAAGCTGCTTATGACTATACTTCAAAAGGAAATCTCGTTGCAGTTATTAGTAATGGATCTGCAATTTTAGGTATGGGGAATTTAGGAGCGCTTGCATCAAAACCTGTAATGGAAGGAAAAGCAGTTCTCTTTAAAAGATTTGCCGACATAGACTCTATAGATTTAGAAATTGATTCTAATGACACAAGTGAAATTATTAATAGTATAAAAAATTTTTCTTGTAGCTTTGGAGGGATAAACCTGGAAGATATAGCTGCCCCAGATTGTTTTGTTATTGAGGATAAACTAAAAGAAATTTTAGATATTCCCGTTTTTCACGATGACCAACATGGTACAGCTATTATTACAACTGCTGCATTAATTAACGCCTTAGATATATCTGGTAAATCAATAGATAAAATCAAAATTGTTGTGAATGGTGCTGGTGCTTCTGCGATGGCTTGTACTAATTTATTTAAAAATACTGGTGTACCTCAAAAAAATATAATTATGGTTGATAGAACAGGGGTTATCTACCGTGGTAGAGATGGGTTAAACCAATGGAAATCATCTCACGCAGTTGACACAAAACTTAGAACTTTAGATGAGGCTATTGATGGCGCTGATGTATTTTTAGGACTTTCTGCTAAAGGTGCACTTTCAAAAGATATGGTAAAAAAGATGGCAAAAAATCCAATAATATTTGCATGTGCAAACCCAGATCCTGAAATTACACCTGAAGAAGTAAAAGAAGTTAGAGACGATGCTATTATTGCTACTGGTAGATCTGATTATCCAAATCAAGTAAATAATTTAATTGGGTTTCCTTATGTTTTTAGGGGGGCTCTTGATGTTAGAGCCAAAACTATTAACGAAGAAATGAAAGTTGCTGCGGCTGATGCTATAGCTAAGCTTACAAGAGATGATGTTCCTGATGAAGTAGTGGCTGCAATGGGTGGTGATAGACCTCATTATGGAAAAGATTATATTATACCGTCAACATTTGATCCAAGATTAATTAGTATTATACCAGCCGCTGTTGCTAAAGCTGCTATGGATACAGGCGTTGCAAGAAAAGATATAGATGATTTTGAAATCTACAAAGAGCAACTTAAACAAAGACTTAACCCATCTCTTACTATTATGCAGGGTATTAATTCTTATATTAAGAAAAATCAAAAAAGAATAGTTTTTGCAGACGGTGAAGATAAAAATACCCTAAAAGCTGCAATTGCTTTTAAAAACTCAAAATTAGGAATTCCAATTTTAGTAGGCAAAAAAGAAAAGATTAAAGAACAATTAAATAAAATTGGTTACGATGATCATTTTGGTATTGAAATTGTAAATTCTACAGATTCAGAAAAGCGTGAGAAATATGTTAATTACTTGTTTAAGAAAATGCAAAGAGAACAGGGTCTTTTACAGCGAGACTGCGATAGACTAGTCAGAAATGATCGAGTTATTTGGACATCTTGTATGGTGGCCTGTGGAGATGCTGATGCTGCTGTTACAGGAAACACAAGAAGATTTGGAGCCTCACTAGATAAAATTAAACAAGTTGTAGACCCACGACCTGGAGAAATAATGTTTGGCTTAAATATGGTCGTTTACAAAGGTAAGACTATATTCATAGGCGATACTAGTGTTCATGAATATCCTAGCTCCGAGCAACTTGCAGAAATTGCAATTTCTTCCTCTAGAGTTGCTAAATTATTTGGTTTTACTCCAAAAGTTGCTTTTGTTTCACACTCAACCTTTGGCCAGCCTCTAACAAGTAGAACCAAACACATCAAAAAAGCTGTGGAAATTTTAAAAGAGAAAGATGTAGACTTTGAATTTGATGGTGACATGCAGCCAGATGTAGCCCTTAATGAAAGCTACAAAAAATTATATCCCTTTTCTAATATTGTGGGCAATGCAAATATATTAATAATGCCTGGACAACATAGTGCTGCAATCTCATATAAATTAATGAAAACATTGGGTGAAACAAAAGTAATCGGACCACTTTTGATTGGCTTAGGTTTACCCATAGAAATAGCACCTTTAAGATCTTCTACTTCTGAATTAATTAATTTAGCTTCAGTCGCAGCGTACTCTGCAGATGTTATAGATTATAAAAAAAATTAATCTTTTTGAATTCTTAAATCTTCAACTAAAAAAATACTCGCAACAACATCTTTGACATCAAGAATTTCTTTTGCTTCATTTATTACTTTTTCTCTCTCTTCTGATGTTAATGAAATTCCGTATATAAAAATTTTCTTTTTGTATGTATCTATTTGGTAATTTGTTGCTTTTATCTCTTTGTCAAATATTAATGCCGTTCGCAATTGAGATGTTATCAATAGATCTTTTGCCGATTGGGTAAAATTAAAGCTTTCCTTAATTTTAATATCATTTCTTACTGATCTCACACCTTTTGTTTCCCATGCTAATTTTGTAATTTGTAGTTTTTCCTCTGGGTTATTAACTTTACCAGTTATAAAAATTCGACCGTCTAAAACCTTTGTCTTAACAGCAAGTAAATAATTTTTATCTTTTAATATTAATCTTGCTCCTAAATTTTTTTGCATTACTGAATCATCTATCTGTGTTCCAACAGATCTTGGGTCTAATGCGATACTCACTCCTGTACCAAAAATTCCTGTAGAAGAAACTCCAACACAGCCATTAAAAAACAACAAAAGAAATGAGATTATAATGAATCTATTTTTCATTTTTTAATTTTAAACAATAATTATAAATATTTTTTTTTTTTACTTCGCTCTTTTGACTTATCAAATCTGTAATATCTTTTACACTAAGTTTATTAATAAATTTTTTAATCATCAGTTTATCTGATTCTTTTAAATCTATCGATAAATTTTCTACATTTTTAATTTCAGAAATAACAATAGTCAATTCTCCCTTTAATTGTTTCTCAAAAGGTTTCAAATCATTGATGTCTGTTCTAATATATTCTTCATATAATTTGGTCATTTCTCTACATATTAAAATTTTCCTAGAAGAAAAATATTGTTTAATAACCTCTACAAATTTATTAAATTTTTTAGAAGAAATAAAAAATACTATAGAACAATCAAGTTTAGATAATTTTTCAAAATCATCAGTTAATTGACTTTTTTTTTCTGGAAAAAATCCATAAAAAAAATATTGTTCTTTAAAACCACTAATAGAAACTGCTGTTGAAACAGCAGACGGTCCTGGCAGGGGAATAACATCAATCTTATGATTTAAACATTCATTTACAAGAATAGCTCCTGGATCTGAAACTGCTGGTGTGCCTGCATCAGAAATAAGTGATACAATTTGATTTGATTTTAAAATTTCTATGGCTTTTTGTAAATTTTTTTTCTCATTAAATTTATGATTTGAAATAAGTTTTGATTTGATATCATATCTTTCTAATAAATTTTTAGATACCCTAGTATCTTCACAAAAGATAAATTCTGATTTTTTTAATATTTCAATTGCTCTTAAAGTAATATCCTTTAGATTGCCGATTGGAGTAGAAACGATATATAATCCATTTTTTATATTATTTTTTTTGTTTTCAGTGTGTAGAATCATCAAATTTTAATAGATATAATAATAACATTAAAATGCTTAAAATTATTAAAATTATATTACTTGTCCCTATTATCTTTCTATTGTCCTTAAAGGGCTTATGGGCAAATGAAAAAATTAAAATTGGACTACTGGTTCCGCTAACAGGCAATGACTCAGAAATAGGTCAATCAATTGTAAAGTCTACAAGATTAGCTGTTAACAAAATAAATAATTCAATTATAGAAATAATTCCTAAAGACACAAAATCAGATCCAACAAAAACATTACAATCAGCTAAAGAACTTTCGGAGTTAGGGGTCAAGATCATAATTGGACCAGTTTTTAACTCAAACCTTATCTATTTGAACGAATTAAAAGACATAACTTTTTTATCACTCACAAATAAAAATAAAAATTATTCTAAAAATATTATTAATGCAGGTATTAATGCAACTTCTCAACTTAAAGCTATTGATAAATTTATTAAAAAAAATGAAATTAAAAATACTATTTTTTTAACACCAGATGGAGATTATAAAGAGGAGATAAAAGAGGCAATTTCATATTCAAAAATTAAAATACTAAAAAATTATTATTATAATACAGACCCTACTAAATTAACTAATCAAATTGAAAAAATCACCAACTATAAAAGAAGAAAACAAAATTTAGAGGATGAAATTAAAAGGCTTGAAAATTTGGATGAAGATAAAAATGAGCGATTAATCGAAAAATTAAAAAAGAGAGATACACTGGGACGTGTAAAATTTGACTCTGTTATAATAGCTGATTTCGATGAAAGTCTTAAGAGTGTCACTACATCACTATTGTACACCGATATCTCACCTATGGATAAATATTTTATAACTCTAAACCAATGGTTTGATGAGTCGTTACTTAAAGAGATAAGTTCGCAGCCAATGTATTTTCCCTCAATTAATAAAGAAAATTATGAAAAATTTTCAGAGGTCTATTTTGATGCCTTTAATGAATATCCAAACCAATTATCTTTTTTAAGTTATGATTTAGTCGGACTAGTTTATTTTCTGATCCTTCAAAACAATTCTGTCATTGATGAAAAGATTTTTTCAAAAAAAACTCAATTCAAAGGAAAAATAGGAATTTTTGAAATTAAAAATAATAAGATTTTTCATATACTTAATTTTTATAAAATAGAAGATATGAAATTTAAAAAAATTTTTTAATTTTTTTGAACGCTTTTGATCGATGATCAATTTTATATTTTAAAGAGGGTCTCATCTCTCCAAATGTAATTTTTTTACCCCTTGGTATAAAGATTGGATCGTACCCAAATCCCTTTTTCCCTTTTATCAAGCTTGAAATAAATCCTTCGATCTTACCATTTGATTTTTTTAAAATTTTATTATTTTCATACAAGGTTAAAGCACAAATAAATCTAGCTTTGATTTTTTTATCCCTCCAATTTTTATCTTTTTTATCTAACTCTTTAAAAACTCTCATAATTGCTTTTTTGAAATCTCCATTTTTACCTCCCCACCTAGCTGAATGAATACCAGGTTTTTTATTTAAAATGTCTATTTCAAGACCTGAGTCATCTGAAAGGCACATCATTTTAGTTTTTTTTGAAAAAAATCTTGCTTTAATTAGCGAGTTTTCTTGAAAAGTTTTTCCATTTTCAACAGGACTTTTAACTTTAAAGTCTGATGGAGAATAAATTTTTAAATTTTTTGGCAATAAATCCTTGATTTCTCTCAATTTTCCCTTGTTATTTGTCCCAACCAATATTTTAATAATTTTTTTCATTAACACCTAGCAATTATCAAATTTCATACCATATAAGTGACAATGGAAAAAGATGAAAACATCAACATTGATAACCATGACCCTCAATTAAATGAGGATACTTCTGAAAAAGAGGAAAAAAGTGCTGAACAAAATACTTCTGATAAACCAGATGAGGAGTCGAAAGAATTAACTCCAGAAGAAAAAATCAAAGAATTAGAAGACAAGTTAGCAAGAACTTTTGCAGAAATGGAAAATCAAAGAAGAAGATTTGAAAAAGAGAGAGAAGATGCATTTAGTTATGGAGGTTTTGCTTTTGCAAAAGAAACATTAAATCTAATAGATAATTTTGAAAGATCAAAAAAAATTTTAGAAAATGACGAAATTTTAAAAGACACTGAGGCTTTAAAGAAAACTTTAGAACATTTTGAAATTATAAATAAAGATATGGTATCAATTTTGTCTAAAAATGGAATTACCCCTATAGACTCTATTGGTAAAAAATTAGATCCTAACCTACACCAAGCTATGATGGAAATTGAAGATGATCAGAAAGAAGCTGGAACAATTGTACAAGAAATTCAAAAAGGATTCATGATGAAGGATCGATTATTAAGACCATCATTAGTAGGTGTTTCAAAAAAAACTATTAAAAATGAGGAAAAAGATGAGAAAAATAAGGAAGATTTGGACAATTAATAATACTTGTCAGAACTTGCAGATTATAAATTAACACATATATGAAGGGTAGGAATTAAGTTATGAGCAAAATTATTGGAATAGATTTAGGAACAACAAATTCATGTGTCTCAATCATGGAAGGTAGTCAACCTAAAGTGTTAGAAAATGCAGAAGGAGCAAGAACAACTCCATCTGTGGTGGCCTTTACTGGTGACTCGGAGAAACTTGTAGGACAGCCTGCAAAAAGACAAGCTGTCACTAATCCTGAAAATACTATATTTGCTGTAAAAAGATTGATCGGGAGAAATTTTGATGATCCAACTGTAAAAAAAGATATTGAAGCTGCACCATTCAAAATTGTTAATTCAGAAAAAGGTGATGCTTGGATTGAAGCTAAAAATGAAAAATATTCACCATCACAAATATCAGCTTTTATTCTTCAAAAGATGAAAGAAACTGCTGAAAAATATTTAGGACAAGAAGTAACTAAGGCTGTGATAACTGTTCCAGCTTATTTCAATGACGCTCAAAGACAAGCAACAAAAGATGCGGGTAAAATTGCAGGATTAGAAGTTTTAAGAATTATTAATGAACCAACAGCAGCATCATTGGCTTATGGTTTAGACAAAAAACAAAACAAAAAAATTGCCGTTTATGATCTAGGTGGTGGAACATTTGACGTTTCTATTTTAGAGCTTGGTGATGGTGTATTTGAAGTTAAGTCTACTAATGGAGATACTTTTCTTGGTGGTGAAGACTTTGACAACGCAATTGTCGATTATTTAGTTGCAGAATTTAAAAAAGATAATGGTATTGATCTTAAAACAGACAAACTAGCGTTACAAAGATTAAAAGAAGCTGCAGAAAAAGCAAAAATTGAATTATCATCAGCTGAACAAACTGATGTAAACTTACCATTTATAACAGCAGACAAAACAGGCCCAAAACATATCAATTTGAAAATGACAAGAGCTAAATTAGAAGCTCTAGTCGAGGATTTAATAGCAAGAACTTTACCACCATGTAAAACTGCTCTTAAAGATGCTGGACTTAGTGCAAATGAAATTGATGAAATTGTCATGGTTGGTGGAATGACTAGAATGCCAAAAGTATTGGCAGAAGTTAAGAACTTCTTTGGTAAAGAGCCTAACAAAAGTGTGAATCCTGATGAAGTTGTTGCCATGGGAGCTGCAATTCAAGCCGGCGTACTTCAAGGTGATGTTAAAGATGTTCTTCTTTTAGATGTAACTCCGCTATCTTTAGGAATTGAAACTTTAGGTGGAGTCTCAACAAAACTTATTGAAAAAAATACAACTATACCTACAAAAAAAAGCCAAGTTTTTTCTACAGCTGAGGACAACCAACCAGCAGTATCGATTAGAGTTCTACAAGGTGAAAGGGAGATGGCTTCTGATAATAAAATGCTGGGTAACTTTGAGTTAGTAGGAATTGCTCCTGCTGCAAGAGGAGTCCCTCAAATTGAAGTAACATTTGACATCGATGCAAATGGAATAGTTAATGTTTCTGCAAAAGATAAAGGAACTGGAAAAGAACAAAAAATTCAAATCCAAGCCTCTGGTGGATTAAGTGATGAAGAAATTGAAAAAATGGTAAAAGAAGCAGAATTGAATAAAGATGCTGATAAAAAGAAAAGAGAGACAGTAGATGTAAGAAATCAAGCTGATACTTTAATTCATTCAACAGAAAAAAATCTCAAAGAACATGGTGCTAAAATTTCTGATGCTGAAAAAAAAGCGATTGAAGACTCTTCTTCAAGTTTAAAAGAAGCTTTAAAGGGAGAAGATATAGAAGATATTAAAAAGAAAACCGAGAGTTTAGTTCAAGCTTCAATGAAACTTGGTGAGGCAATCTATAAATCTCAAGAAAAGAAACCAGACTCATCTAAAGACGGTGATAAAAATGACGAAGGAAAAAAAGACGATAATGTGGTTGATGCAGATTTTGAAGAGGTAAAAGAGGATACAAAAGAAGATAAAGAAAAAAGCGCTTAAGTCCTTCAACAACTATCATCTTAAAGTAACTTATGGCTAAAAGAGATTTTTATGACGTCTTAGGTGTCCAAAAAAATGCAAGCCCTGAAGAATTAAAATCAGCTTATAGAAAATTAGCAGTAAAATATCACCCAGATAAAAATCCTGGAGACAAATCAGCAGAGGATAAATTCAAAGAAGCCAGTGAAGCGTATGGTATTCTTTCAGACCAAGAAAAGAAACAGAACTATGACAATTTTGGTCATGCCGCTTTTGAAGGTGGCGGAGGAAGACAGGGTGGTGGTTTTAGTGGATTTGGTGGAGCAGACTTTTCAGATATTTTTGAAGATTTTTTTGGAGATTTTGGTGGAGGTGGTAGATCCAACAGTAGAAGAAATTCTAGCAATAGAGGTTCAGATTTAAGATATGATTTGTCAATTTCATTAGAAGAAGCATTTGAGGGAAAAAAACAAGATATTAAATTCTCCACGACAGAAAAATGTAATACCTGCAAAGGAAATGGATCAAGACCTGGTTCTTCTCCAGACAGATGTTCGACTTGCGGTGGAAATGGTAAAGTAAGATCAAATCAAGGATTTTTTACAGTTCAACAGACATGTCCTCAATGTGCTGGAAGTGGAGAAGAAATCACTGACCCTTGTACTAATTGTAATGGCTTAGGTAGCAAACAAACCTCAAAAAAATTGTCTGTAACGATACCGAAGGGTGTTGATGATGGTACAAGAATAAGACTTGCTGGCAAAGGTGAAGCTGGAACCAAAGGCGGCACGAGTGGGGACTTATATTTGTTTATTAACGTTCATTCCCATGATCTTTTTAAAAGATCAGATGAAAACTTATTTTTTGAATTTCCAATATCTATTGCTGATGCTGCTTTGGGTACTACAATAGAAATTCCAACTATTGATGGTGGAAGAGCAAAAATTAAAATTCCAGATGGTACGCAAAGTGGAAAACAGTTCCGATTAAAGGGTAAAGGAATGCCCTACATAAGAGGAAGTGGTAATGGTGATCTTTATGTTCAAGTAAACACAGAGGTTCCAATTTCACTGAATAAAGCACAAAAAGAATTACTAGAAAAATTTCGGGAAATAGAAAATGAAAAATCAAATCCTAGTATTAAAAAATTCTTTCAAAAAGCAAAAAGTTTCTGGAAAAACTAAAAGACTATTTCAATAAAAAAGGTTAATATTTTCTAAAATGAAAAAAATTAATTTAGCCATAACAGGATGTTTGGGAAGAATGGGTCAACAGCTTATTAAATCCTCTAAATCTAACAATAATTTTAAAATAGTAGCTCTTACTGAAAGTAAAACTATTAATAAAAAAATATCTGGAATAAAATTAGATATTAATACAAATGAAGCTTTTAAAAAAGCAGATGTGATTATTGATTTTACAATTCCTAAATGTACGCTTGAAATACTTAAAATTGCATCAAAACTTAAGAAAAGAATAGTAATCGGCACTACTGGCTTTACTCAAAATGAAGAACGTACAATAAAAAAATACGCCAAAAAAATACCTATATTAAAAGCTGGAAACATGAGCTTGGGTGTTAATTTATTAATGTATTTAACTGAGATTGTCTCAGGCTCTCTTGGGGATAATTATTTGAGTAAGGTGCTGGAAGTCCATCACAAACATAAAAAAGACCATCCATCTGGAACAGCTTTGATGCTAGGAAATGGTATTGCTAACGGAAAAAATAAAAATTTATATAACTTAATTGGGAAAAAATTTTTAAATAAAAAATCTTTTCCTTTCGGAAAAAAAATTAATTTTAATTCAATTAGAAAAGGTGAAGTTATTGGAGAACATGAGGTATCTTTTTCAAGTGGTAAGGAAATTATAAAACTAAATCATGAAGCTTTTGATAGAGCTTTGTATTCAGATGGCGCTCTAAGTGCTGCAAAATGGCTTTCAAATAAAAAAGCTGGTCTTTATTCAATGAGAGATCTTCTGAATTTTAAATAATGAATGAAAAAGAAAAAGCTAAAGAGATCATAAAAATACTAAATAAAATCTATCCAACCACTCCAATTCCCTTAAAACATAGAAACAAATTTACACTTTTAACTTCAGTTTTATTATCTGCTCAATGTACTGATCTAAATGTTAACAATGTAACAAAAAATATATACCCAAAATATAATAGGCCCGAACATTTTGTTAAATTAGGAAGAAAAAAAATTGAAAAATTAATAAAAAGTATTGGAATTTTTCGAGTTAAAGCAAAAAGTATTTTTTTAATGTCAAAACAGTTGTTAGAAAAACATCAAGGGAAAGTACCAAAAACTTTTGAAGAACTAGAAAAACTACCTGGTGTAGGACATAAAACAGCAAGTGTAGTTATGTCACAAGGTTTTGGATTACCGGCATTTGCAGTGGACACCCATATACACCGATTAGCTCAAAGATGGGGTTTAACAAATGGAAAAAGTGTTGTTCAAACAGAAAAAGATTTAAAAAGAATTTTTCCCAAAAAAACATGGAACAAACTACATTTACAAATAATTTACTATGGACGGGAATTTTGTCAGGCAAGAAATTGTTATGGATTAACTTGTAAAATTTGTACGACTTGTTATCCTAATCGTAAAAATCCAATTAATATTAAAAAAGCTTAAAATGAAAATTCTAGGTATAGGAAATGCCATTGTTGATGTAATTTGTAAAGTCGAAGATAAATATTTGTTAGACAATAAACTTACAAAAAGCACCATGAAACTTGTAGATGAAATTGAGTTTAAGAAATTATTATCAACTCTAAAAATTGAGAGTACTATATCGGGCGGATCAGTTGCAAATTCCATAGTTGGACTTTCTCAACTAAAAAATGATGTTGGTTTTATTGGCAAAATTAATGATGATGATCTAGGTCAAAAATATGAAGATGGTTTAAAAAAAGAAAATGTTGCCTTTTTTTACTCTAAGAAGAAAGAAGAACTTCCGACAGGTACTTGTCTGATATTGATAACACCAGATTCTGAACGAACAATGTGCACATTTCTTGGCACAGCTGGCAAAATAGATAAAGACGATGTTGATTTAAATGCAGTTCAAAATAGTGAAATAATTTTTTTAGAAGGTTATTTATGGGATGAAGGAGAACCTAAATCTGCTTTCGAAACAGCCATAAAAAATTCAAATAAAGTTGCAATGTCATTGTCTGATTTATTTTGTGTAGAACGACATAAAACTCATTTCTTAGATTTGGTAAAAAATAAAATTGATATTACATTTGCTAACGAGCAAGAAATTTGCTCACTAATAAATTCAAATAATTTCCAAGAAGTTATAGAGTTTGGAAAACAAACAGGTAAAATCATAATAGTTACACGAGGTGAAAAGGGAAGCGTAGCAATTTTTAATAATGAAGTTTATGAATGTGAAAGTAAAAAAAATCTAAAAATTCTTGATTTAACAGGTGCTGGGGATTTATTTGCAGCTGGTTTTTTACATGGGCATATTAATGAGCTAACATTTAAAGAAAGTTTAGAAAAAGGAACTGAATTATCATCAAAAATCATTCAGTCAATTGGTGCAAGGTTAAATTAAACAACTTTTATTCAATAAAATATCCATCCGGGTGACTCAATATAAAATTTTTATCAGAGAATTTATCATCAATTTTTTTTCTTAATCTATAAATATGTGTCTCCACTGTATGTGTTTCTAAATCTGAAGAATATTTCCATATATTTTTTTGTAAGTCTAAAACGTTATGTTTATTCTTATTTGAATTTAAGTATAGAATTATTTCAATTTCTTTTTCAGTCAATTTAATACTGACTCCTTCTTTGGAAAAAAATTTTGAGTTAAGATCTAAATCATAATCTTTTATTTTTATTTTAGCTTGAGAATTAAATTTTATCTTTAATAATTGTATATTAACTAGTTCAATTAGTTTATTTAAAGGAATTGGAAAATTATCAATAAAGAGTACATTACCTTCAGAAAAAGTTTTATCTTTAGTTATTACTAATTCCTGCTGTAAAGTTGTTTTACTATTTTTTAAGAATTCATTTTTGTCTTTGTAGTTTACTATCTCAAAAAATAAATTTTCTTTTATCTCATCAAGGATTTCGTATAATATTTGAAAATTAACAATATTAAGTATTTGTTTATTCATGCTAAAAAAATATGATAATAGAATTAAAAAATAAAAACACTCTAATTGTTGATCAATTTAAATTTAGATGCTGTATTGGAAAAAATGGCTTAACACGAGACAAAAAAGAAGGTGATTTAAAGACGCCAAAAGGGACTTATAAATTGGGTATTTTATACTATAGAAATGATAGAAACCCCATTTGTGATACTAAACTTACTATTAAAAGAATTACAAAAACTATGGGTTGGTGCAATGACCCAAAAAATAAATATTACAATAAAGAAATAAAGATCAAAAAATCAATAAGACATGAAAAATTATTCAGAGTTGACTATAAATATAATTATTTAATTGTTATAGAGTATAATACAAAGAAAATAACTGCCTTTAAAGGTAGTGCTATCTTCATTCATTTAACTAAAGATTACAAGCCAACTGCAGGATGTATTGCATTAAAAGAAAATGATTTTTTAACATTAAGTAAATTAATTTCAAAAAATACTAAAATTAAAATAGCCTAATCTCTAGCACCAAAAATTTTAGAGCCAATTCTAACAAATGTTGCTTCATGATTTATCGCCTCCATATAATCACTAGACATCCCCATGCTCAAATTACTCAAATTGTGTTGGTTTTTTAGGTTATGCATTTCTTTAAAAAATTTATTTGTATCTCCACTAATAGGTGGAATGCACATTAAACCAACTATATCTAAATTTAATTGCTGTCTACAATTATCCAAAAAAGAGGCAAGATTCATAGGGTCAATTCCACTTTTTTGAGACTCTTCTCCTATATTAACCTGAATAAAGATCTTTGGTTTAAATTTTTTCTTTTCTTGTTCTAAAGAAATTTTTTCAGCTAATTTAATATTATCTAAAGAGTGGATATAATCAAATAGAGGCAATATATATTTCACCTTATTGGTTTGTAATTTACCGATCAAATGTAACTTGATGTCTGGGAAGTCATTTTTAATGTCTACCCATTTTTCCAATGCTTCTTGTACCTTATTTTCTCCATAATGTTTATGTCCATGATTTATTAAGGGATATATTTGATTTATAGGGAATGTTTTGGATACAGCTATAATTTCTGCTTCTTTTTTTTTTTGCTGTATTTCTTTTTGAATTGCTACTAAATTATTTACACTTTTATGAATCATTTATCTAATATTTATTATTTTATTAAAGACTTTAACAGAAATGAAATCTTAAATTTAGATAAAAATATTAATATAATTTTTAGAAATTA
>Ga0209630_10001041_pt1 | contig 30866 bp, 33 predicted proteins | sample COG_01_FD_184745 | JGI IMG/M metagenome (GOLD analysis project Ga0209630, IMG submission 184745) | Pelagic Microbial community sample from North Sea - COGITO 998_met_01 (SPAdes) (version 2) | ecosystem: Environmental > Aquatic > Marine > Neritic zone/Coastal water | place: Helgoland, sampling... | reverse complement strand
TTGACCGGTGGCAGCCCAGTTGGCGGGCAATATCGGCGTTGGAGAGTCCTTGCATTCGAAGCGCGTGAAGCCTATATCTGCTTGTGAGGTCGAGTTGTTGGTGTGCCATCATAAGAATCCTCTTCCTGGTAGAAAAGCATTCTTAGGCATACTACAACTCGCCTCACTAAGCGCTATAGGAAGGGAAGTTCGTGTTGCATTTACATTGTGAATCCAAGCCCCCTAACTGGTCGATCGAGTCCGGCGCTTGAGCGCTTCTTCACCTGCGCTGCCGCTCCGGTCAGTGGCCGTCACACCCGGCGCAACAGAGCGTTAGGTCGCTGGAGCGGGTTAATGAACTGGGATGCAATCAGCGCCGTAGCGGAGGTAGTCGGACTGGCTGCTGTCGTTATCTCCGTCGTGTATCTGGCGCTACAGATCCGACAGCAAACGAGCGAGATAAGGACGGCGGCCATTCACAAAGTCACACAGAATTTCACCGATAGCGTCACCCCGTATCTCGACCCGCAAGTATCAGATCTATGGGCCAGAGGAACGAAGGATTTTGATGGGCTAACCGAAGGCGAGCGGATCCAGATGATATCGGTATTCACCATCAACCTACGGTCATTCCACGATGCGTTCTACCAAGCTGAGGCTGGTCGATTAGACGCGGGCGTCTGGGAAGGGATAGTTAACTTTTAGGGATCTGTGCTGTCCACGCCCGGCGCAACCCGAATATGGGAGCTGCGAAGACGAACATTCAGCGTCCGGTTCCAAAGATTCATTGACGAGATAGAGCGCTCCCCCTACATCACGGGCTAGGCATTCGTCCATCGACTAGACTACCCAGGTAGGTCATTTCGCAGTGATTCCAAACCGCAACCTAACACGGCGCTCGAGTCCTATGCTTGACTGCTCCTTCTCTTCGTTACGGTTCCGGTCGGTCGCCGTCAAGGCCCAGCTGAGCGTCGCGTAACATTTCTTGATGAGAAAACTGAAACCTGTGGGTAGATAACCAATGAATTGGGGTGCTATCGGTGCAATGGGCGAAATTATTGGTGCAATCGCTGTTCTTGCAACCTTAATCTATTTGGCTCGTCAAGTTCGCCAATCTAACAGCATAGCGATTGCTTCGGCTGAAATTGCGTTGAGAGAAGCGGCTAACGGAATATATAAAGGCATAACTGATAATCCGGAATACGCATCATTGGTGGCGAAGTTGGCCGCGGATGCTTCTGACTTTAGCCCTGGAGAGGAACAACAAGCTATTGCATTCGTAGGCCTAAACATAAATCTTTGGTCCGCGGTAACAAGAGCTCACAGCCAGGGGCTTATAACTAACTACACATTCAATAATTATCTAACGGATGTAGCTGCGACATTGAATATGTATCCCGGCAGTGCGAGATTCTTCAAACGACAAATTGAACACTACGAAATTACTACTGGCACAGCTCTTATATTCGATCGACTACCCGAGGCACTATCTGATCGTGGGCACCGGAATCAGGATGCGGCCGGAAAATAACCAGCGCGTAAAGCATACTCCGGCTTGCTGGGCCTCTTTCGGACGCGCTAACGTGCGTGGTTTACGCGAACGTACTGTTTCTGAGTTGCCCACGGAGAATAGACACCCTAATGCATCAGATTAAGATGCAAGCCGAGTTGTCAGCATGCCGAAGAAGAAAACCCAAGCGTATCCCGACGCATTTCGTTGCGAGCCGGCGCAGCTAACAGACGAACCTGGCAGCAGGGTGACCGACCTTGCCAAGGAACTTGGGACTCATGTCGGCCAGATCTACAACTGGCGCTCGCAATTCAATAGATTATCGAAAAGCCAATTTAAGGTCGTTGATGGCGTTGACCGTGCGAAGGCTGAGAGTGCGGAAATCCGTAGACTGAAGAAGCGGGCCCCCGTGCTGGCGCAGGCGCGTGTTCACCCTTTTCGCTTAGTTGCCGCTCCGTTTGGTCGCCGTCAAGCGCGGCTCAGCTTTGCGTTAAGTGCATTGTGAATATCCTCGGCGCTATTAGATCCGCGCTGAAACCCCCGCTGTTTGCAGCAGGGGCGTTCACGATTTCCGAGTCGGTTCAACTGATGCACAGACCGGACTCGATCTATATCCCCATAATTGTTGAAGCACCGATTTTTATTCTTGGATACATGGCGTTCGCAATTGTTAGTCTGTTTTGCGTCGCTCCACTGTGCCATTTCTTGTTTTCGAAGGGTGGAGGTATTGGGAGCGGGCTGTTGTTCGCGGCAGCCATCGCTTTGGGCGGAACGTTCGCTGTGTATGCGGTGGAGCTGTTCGGGCATAAAGCGTCCATCTTCCATCGCGCGTATATCTTCGGTTCGTTGATTCCCTTGTTTGTGTTGGCCGCCACATCAATCTATTTTCAAAAGCGCCATGGGGAAACGGAGGGGCCAGACGACACAACGAACACCTAACAAAACTGCCGAATCCGGCGCTTGATTGCTCCTTCACCTACGGTGCCGCTCAAATCAGTCGCCGACAAGGGCGGCTTAACGTAGCGTTCGGTGTCTGAAGATGCAGAATCCTTAGGAGAAGGCGTCATGTTTATCTAGCCATTTCCTGGAACGTGGAATGCGGAAAATAGACCTGAGACCCTTACTCGCACCGGCTTAAGGCCCCATAAGCTTAAGAGAGAACCATGATGGATTTTTTTGAGTTCTTCGCAATGATGCTCGCGCTGTATGCCACGTGGGGTTTGATTTCAGGAGAGGTTGGCGGCAAATCGGGGGCCCATTGGCGAACCTACACGCGAGCGGAATCACCTTTCTACTATTGGTCAGCCATCGTTTGCTATTACACGCTCGCCTTTTTTGTCTTCGTAATAATGCCAGCGCTCAAAGCGGCATAAGGGCCGCAGCCACACTAACAAGACACTTTTGGCTATTCAAAGAGATTGTGTTCGGGCCAGTCCGATATACCGTTAGACGCCTGCCATAGCCGGTTGCTGATGTCGTCGAGCGTGGCGTCTCCAGCGCTCGGCCGGCCATTAAATAATACCGCCCACGTCGTGGCGGTGCCGGTATTAACCACCAAGGCGAGGGACCCAGGGAGACTGCCCCCGTGTGACCAGCTCGCGCTTTTGCCGGAACGAAAAATGCCAACACCGAGACCGTACCATGCGTCAGATGCATGGTTGCCCGCTTGCTTCCCGGCCATTACTGGCGGCGCAAGTAGTTTGGTGAGTGAGTCGAGCAATATTTGATCCGGCGGTTGAGGGTTGCCGTCTATTGATGTCATGAACTTGGCTAAATCAACCACCGAGGCCAGCCAACCACCATGGGCATCCATGGATTCGATGTTGAAGCCGTGTGCGTCTTCGTTGTGGCCGGGGTAATAAGTCACTTCGTTGCTGGTTTTACGCTCGGCGCCACGTACCGCGAGACGCATGGCGCTTATGTTGGCCGGCTCAAGCACTTGTTGGCGAACATAATCGTAGTAGGTCTCCCCAGTAAGCTGTTCAATAATCCGTCCCAGTAGATGGAACCCGAAATTCGAGTAGGCGTAGCGTGTTCCCGGCGCATAGTCGAGCTGGCGCTGAAACATAGTATTGATAAGGCGTACGTGGGGTTGGCTGTAAGCATTCAGAGGGCTAAACATCACATCGCCAGAAACCTCCCGATCCCAGCCGGCCGTGTGTTGCAACAGGTCGCGCACCCGAATATCCCATAAGCGTGGATCGCTATCCGCAAACCCGATATCCGGCATCGTGAGCAAATGCGCCACGGCTTGATCGTCCAACCCGATTTTGCCGGCTTCCATAAGGTGTATGACCGCAACTGCCGTGATGGGTTTAGATACGCTGGCGATGCGAAACATGGACTGCGGCGTCACCGGAATCTTTTTCTCGACGTCAGCAAATCCGTAACCGCGCGCCAACACCAAGCGTCCGTTGTGAGTGACGGCAAGAGCGCCACCAGGAATCTTCCAACGTGACAGGATGTTGAGCATCGCCTTATCGAATGCGCCAAGCTCGCTACTCACTGCCCCGGTATCGGCGGACGCCGTCGTTGCGATAGCGAACAACCCCACCAGAAAAAACATCTGTATTGGACGCATCGTATTGAAATTAAAATTGCGACAGAGAGTAATCAGAAGCGGTGTTGAAAATATTCCGGACCGGTGGCGATCAGGCGCGTAACCACCATAGCAATAATAGGACATGCAATTCGCTGTCCTCGTAGTAGAGTTATCTTGTGGAGTCACATCATCCGAACTAAGAATCACACAAACCACGCTTCATTTTGAGCGCACCAGCAAGACCGGGAAAGCTTATCCCTCGGAAGCTCAGGTTCAAATGCAGCGGGCGCACCGTTCGGGACGAGAAATACCTGCACGAAAAATCAGGCCGAAACGACCCCAGTCCTTGTTAGTCGGGTTCCCGGTCTGAATCGTGCTGTCTTAATCCGGGTCGCTATGACGGCTCTGAACGAGATGACTACGTTCAGGTAAATCATATTAAAGACCGTGGCGAATCCTATTCAGGCTTCGCGACACTTGTTCGAGCATCCTAACCAGAAGAGCGTCGCAGAGATGCCTATAGACTGCGAAAAAGTCTTTACCTAACAAGGTGCCCGAGGCCGACGCTTCCGGGTAATTAACTGATCCTGGCGCGAAGCGTTATGTTTGTTTCAAGCGCGGCGCGCGCGCACCCCCGCTGCGAATCCGAGCAACAGCAGCGACAGCGACGCCGGTTCCGGTACAACGCCTGTGACGATGTTGTCGATGCCGGTATTAAGAGATGCACCACCGCCGGAATCGAAGCGCACCCGACCGATGACTTCATTCGCAGTTACACCGAAAAACCCTACGACATTAGCAGCGTGACTGATTTGGTAGGCGCCGAGCAATGTGTCGTTCAAGTCGAAAACCGAAACCATTTCGCCGGGCGAAATACTGTTTACATAGGTGTCGAAACCGAACGCACTGGTCGGGTTTTTGAAAAAGATATCAAACACGTCAGCACCGTTGCCAGTCAAAACTTTGGTGTTGGCGGTAAACGACGGCGATGCGTCAGGGCCGAAATTGGTCTGCCCATCAGGCGCGATGAACAGCTCGTTAGAGCCGACCACGACATTCTCGATTCGTACTTGGGCGAGATCGAGCAACTGCCCGCGCTTGCCGGTCGCCTGCGCTTCAAAATCTTCAACGACCTGGTTTTGAGAGGTCGCTGCTTTAAAACTTGAAAAATCGCTAAAGGTGGCAATTATCCCTGCGCTGGCCGAACCAACCCAAAATACCGTGCTGAGTGCGCTAAGCGCAATGAGCCGCAATGGCATGTCGTTATCCCCTGTTCGTCTTATATGAAATGAGATTCGTTTTCTTCTGTGTAGCGCACGGGGCGGCTACTTATTCTAGTCATTCATTTTTTCACATAAACGATGAACACGGCCGCGACGATTTGTAAAAGATTGTTAGCTATTTCATCTACAGCGAAGCAAGGAATACGATGATTGAGCCGGCCTGTTTGATTCTTATCCTTACTGTCCTCCTCCGCTCGACCCGTCTTTGGCCGACACAAAACTGCCAGCCAGCGTCGCTACACCTGAATGGAATGGCGCAACCGCATCGACCGGTTCACGGTGTGAAAATTGGGTGGTGGCCCTGACTCGCACGCACTAGATGTGGATGTGGCGTACCTTCTTGGCTCATCCACTTGATGGGGAGGCCTACAGGTTTGTTCGGAAGAATCGTCTATGCATGCGAAATCCTGCGAGTCCGGTGAAAAGCATGATCAACGACGAAGGTTCCGGAACACGGGTAGCACCGAATATATTGCCGCTGAGTGACAAGTGGTCGACAACCAACCCAGCGTTCGCGGTGTCGATGGGCGAATAGTTGAAACGGATCGCCACAGAGGTGAGATCCGCTCGTGAACTGAAACTGTTGAATTGAGGTGTTCCCCAACCGGATGTGCCCTCATTCACCGTAATAAACCCGGTGCTTCCTCCGGCTCGGCCCCAAATTGACGTGGCTCCCGAGGGGGTTGCGCCGTTGGGCGCGAAAGATATGCCTTGATTGTGGCCGTTGGGTCCAAACGAACCGGTTACCGCTTCGAATTCGGTGATTTGGAAAGTAACACCGATTGCCGCGGTCAACACCACTTCAAAGTAGTTGCTAAAAGAACCGCTCCAGCCACCGGTGGTGCCTGCGTAAGCTCCTCCAGAAGGCAAATGGCTAGTTCCGAAGCCATAAGCTGACGTCACATTGCCCTGGAATAGGGCGAGGTCGGATCCCGTTATTCCAGGTCCCATCAGATCAGGCCCGGGCGTGGCGTTGGCAACGTTCGGTCCGAATGAGTATCGCGCTATGGGAACAGCTAGAGCCGAATTTACCAGGCAACAGCAAGCCAGAACCGCGCCTACTTGGGCCTTTGATAGGTTGCGCAAGAATAGTCGTACTGGCGAGGCGATGAATCGAGCGATCGACGGTGAGTGCGAACAGGCCATGGTTTTCTCCTGGCGAGGCAACGTAGATGTCGCGACGCGATACGCAATCTTTTCGTGACGAAGGCGATAAGTCATGACACGTCTCCTGTACTACTTAGAGTAGGTGCCGCGCAGATTTTCGTGCGACTAGTTCGCAACGCGTCCGCGGCTCGTTTAGGTGCGGTAGTTCGGTATTGAAGCTATCAGCTCGGTCGATTCCGGCTATCGGCCAAACGGCCCAATATGGCGTCGTCCGATTGCCGTGCACGAAAACAATTGTTATATGTAGCGCTATGAGCAGGCTGACGAGCGCGGATTCAAAACGCCTCTCCGTAGTTCTACTTGAGATTTACGGCGCCGAGGGCGTGGAAGATTTCCGCTCACGTGCGCTAAAAGTAGTGCGCGGACAGTTCGGCGGCGAATTGTGCTGCCACAACGAGATCAACCTCGCCAACGGGGACTCCCTCAGCGCCCTGAGCGAGCCTATCGAGGAATTCGCGGTGTTACGCCCGCGCTTCTTTGACCACGTTGAACAACATCCGTCCATCCAGCACCACCTGCTCGCGGAAGGCCGCGATACCCGGGCGGTGAAGACCAGTGATTTTGTCGGCCAACGCCGGTGGCGAAACTCAGGGCTCTACAGTGAGTTTTATCGCCCGCTCGCCGATGTGCGTTACCAATTGACCATCGGCCAGAGGCTCGAAGACTGGCTTGTGTTCTTCGCCATCAGCCGCCGTCACCGAGATTTCTCCGAGCAAGAACGGGCGCTTCTAACAATGTTGCGGCCGCACTTCGTACAGGCCTATCGCAATGCGAAGTGCCGCACCGAGCTCGACACGTTGCGAATCGGCAAGGCCGACGGCAGTAGCCGACCCGCCGGCGACGCTGCCGTATTTGCGCTGATGCGGCGGTTCGAACTCAGCCGCCGCGAGGCTGATGTGTTGGTGCAATTAGCAGAAGGCAAAACCAATATCGAAATCTCAGAGACTTTGAGTATCAGTGTCTCGACAGTTAAAACGCGACTGGAAAATATCTACTACAAACTAAACGTCAACACCCGCACCGCTGCGGCTTTGCGCGCTTTGAAAGAATCGGTGGCGGAACTTCAGACTCGATGAGCGCTCAGCTATAGCGACAACGCCGTCGGATTCATTTGGTGGCGTCGGCGAGTCTGTAAAAAATCCGGAGAGATTTGTCCCAAGATGCTAAGCCAATCGCGGGCCGGCGTTGCGACGTTTCATAGTCGGATTCGCGCTAATAAACTGGCTCGAAAACCGCAGCCATTACGTTACTTGCGCAGGGCATCGTCATAACGTTCGATACTTTCCCGAGACCACATTTCTGATTTCACATAAAACTCGCGAAATGACGGGATGCCATCATCCAGGTTAATCCACGGCAGCTTGGTCGAGGTAAAGATGTGAGCGTCTGGTGCGAACCGGGGCTCATCTAACGTTCCGAGCCTGACGAAATGGATCGCTTGCGCCGCTTTACTAAAATTTCCCCACAACGCAACCTGGCATTTCGGGCAACGCGAGATTGTTTGCCCGCGGCCGCTGGCAGTTGGTGTGTCAATCATCTCGACCTGCCCACTTATCATTTCCACCGCGTTGCCCTCGACCATGCCGTTAAGCCCAAAGGCCGCACCTGACTCTTTTCTGCACCATGAGCAATGGCAGCAATGGACGTACATGGGCTTTCGGGACATCTGATAACGGGCCTGCCCGCACGTGCATCCGCCTTGATAAAGTTCTTGAGCCAATGTCCATTCCTTTGAGCTGTTCCGGGAGATCCTTTTAATCCTACTATCGAAGTGAGATTGACGTAGAAGGGCCGAATATTTTCCGCTAACGCGCCGAGAAAAGCGTGGTTACTGATTTCTTAAGGCGCGTCGTTTCGCTGACCATAAGTTTTAGTTACGCATGAGTCTGTTGAGCGATGGCGTTAGTAGTACAACGCAGCAACGCGCGCATTGGCTTCCTCGCTGGCAGGGAATCGCAACATCCTCGCGAAGTGTCTTGGCGCCTGGTCTGGCGCGCACCGTTGTCGTTGGAGATATTCGCGAAGGTGTAGCGGAGAAAAAATCAAACGTCGTCAGATCAGGGCGAGGCTCGAAATCCAAGTTCGTCAATAGCAGTCTGAGCCGATGAATTTTTTCGCTCCCCAGTACACCTCGGAATTCACCTTGGCAATCGCGGGCCATGGATCCTCGAGCCGCGTTCAGGCGCGGTTCGCACCACCGCGTATCCGACAACTGAAGGTAAGCGCACGCACGAATTGCAAAGCGATGACATCTGCATCGGTGCTCTCCTCCACCTGATCGCGCGCCGCTGACGCCGTTTCGGCTTCAACAGTGAGCTGCCGCTCGCATCCGTGCTCAGTGACGGTGATCAGGTATTCGTTCATATCGTGGATGCCGTGTGGCGCTCAAAAGCCCTGCAGGGTTGCATAACGATCGCGATGAAATCCGGCATCGCCGAAAACTTGTTGCTGGACGCGCGCACGCTTGAGAAAAAAACCTATCTCCTCCGCATCAGTCATGCCGATACCGCCGTGCATTTGCACTGCTTCGTTGGAAACCAGTTCAAGCATGTCACACGCCTTGGCCTTCGCCAGGCTGGCCAGTTCGGCAACATTCTCAGCGCCCTTATCGAGCGCAGACAGTGCTGCGAGAACTGCCGAGCGAGTCAACTCGAGTTCGCAAAACATGAGTGCCGCGCGGTGCTTCAAAGCCTGAAATGACCCAATCGGGGCACCAAACTGCTGGCGCATCTTGAGATAAGCGAGCGTGCGCTCGAAAGCCTCCTGCCCGGCCCCGAGCATTTCGGCAGCAATACCGGCACGCGCACCATCGAGTACTCGTTCAAGCGTCGGCCACGCGTCATCGAGTTCGCCAATCAGCGCGTCCCCACTAACCCGGACCTTGTCGAAGGTAAGCTTAGAGGCGTAACGAGAATCGACCATTAGCGTCGGGCTGATAGCCAATCCGCTGATGTTACGGTCAACGAGGAACATTGAAAGCCCTGCCGGGTCGCCAGTACGCCCGCTCGTACGGGCCAGAACAATGAGGTAATCAGCGACATGCCCATCGAGCACAAACTGCTTTTGACCTTGCAGCTCGAATCCGTCTCCATTCTTCACTGCGGTGAGCTGGGAACCCAACGGCTCATGCCTGGGGCTTTCGTCGATAGCGAGCGCTAACAGACAGTCGCCGGACGCGACAGCACTCAAGACCTTTTGCTGCTGTTCTGCGTTGCCTGCTGTCGCCATGAGTGGCGCGCCGATGAGCGCGGTAGCGAACAGGGGCGAGGCGGCCAGGGTACGCCCCGACTCTTCCAGCACCTGGCCCATACCGAGATAGCCAAAGTCTGAGCCACCGCAGGCTTCTGGTACCAGAATGCCGGCCCAACCCATCTCGGCCATGGCCGCCCAGTGCGCTGGATCGAAGCCGTTCTTGTCGCCTTTGTCGCGCAGCTCACGCAGGCTACTCACTGGCATTTGGTCGCCAAAAAACTCATGCGCGGAGTTCTTCAGCATGATTTGTTCTTCATTGAGTATCAGTGACATCAACAGATCCTCAGTCCGGCAGGCCAAGCACGCGCTTGGCAATTACATTGAGTTGAACCTCGGACGTCCCGCCTTCGATCGAATTGCCTTTCGAGCGCAACCACGTACGGCACAAAGTGATCTCCTCCGGTTCGTAGTCGTCCCCCTCCCAGGCCAGCGCTGCAGCGCCGGCCGCTTTCAGAATCAACTCGAACTTGGCCTTGTTTTGCTCTGTTCCGAAGTATTTGAACATCGAAGACGCGCCGCCGTTCGCCGTGCCGCTTTCGCTCTCTTGCCCGGCACGACGAATGGTGAGGGCGAACGCGCGGTCATTCATCACATGACGCGCGATGTCATCGCGCAGGCCAGCATCGCCGATGCGGCCGTCCGCGGTGCCGAGGTATTTCTTTGCGATCGCCTCGACGCCCGGCACGTTGCCGCCAATCGCGCGTCCGATCTGCGCAATCATGCCGCGCTCGTGTTGCAGCAATTCCTTGGCAATCGTCCAACCACTATTGAGCTCACCGACGAGGTTGCCCTTGGGTACTTCAACGTCGGTAAAAAATGTTTCGCAAAATACTGACGCCCCACTAATCAACGTGATCGGACGTGTTTCAACTCCCGGGCTGGTCATGTCGAACAGCACAAAGCTGATGCCGTCATGCTTAACCGAGGTGTCAGTACGCACCAGACAGAAAATCCAGTCAGCGTGATTGGCGTACGAGGTCCACACTTTCTGTCCGTTAATCAGATAGTGATCGCCGCGATCTTCGGCACGGGTTTGCAAGCTCGCCAAATCTGATCCGGCACCCGGCTCGCTATAGCCCTGGCACCAACGAATTTCGCCGCGCGCGATCTTCGGCAGGTGCTCCGCTTGCTGGGTCGGGTTGCCGTACTTCAGCATCACCGGCCCAAGCATGCTGATACCGAAACTAAACAGGGGTGTGCGGCATCCGAGGCGCGACATTTCTTCGCCCAATATTGTCGCCTGGTCCTTACTCAGCCCGCCGCCGCCATACTCTGTTGGCCACGTGGGCACAGTCCAGCCGCGGTCCACCATGCGTTCCAGCCACACTTGGCTGTCCGGATTCTTGAATGTGGCATTGCGCCCGCCCCACACGCGCTCGTCCTCGGGCATCGGTGTACGCATGGACTGCGGACAGTTCTCCTCCAACCACGCACGTGTCTCGAGCCGAAAAGTTTCAAGCGTAGACATCGTAGTCCTCCCTAGTTACTCGCAAGCGAGATCTTATGACCGTCGCTCCAATTTGTGACCCGCGCCGTTGTCGGTGCCGGTCAGACCAGTGGGTTATTCGGTTCCATGCCAAGCCGGTGGCGACCGTACAGTTCGCGCGACACATCCCAATCGATGAAAGCGTGGCTGGCGAGTGTATTCATGTCGCGAAAAAAGCGTTGCAAGGGGACGTCGAGGGCGAAGTTGCGTGTCCCTGCTCTGGCCATGATGTCGTTAACCGCACTCCGGCACAGGTCAGCGATATAACCAGCACGAAGTTTCAAATCTACTCTTACGTCAGCGCTGAAATCACCCGTACGCGCGAGCCCCATGGTATCGGCGATTAAGCGCTCGTAAAGCATCTCGGCAGCGCGCGAGCGTGCATAGGCCTCACCGAGATTAATGTGCGTGGCCTGTTTGCCGGCTAGCGCGTCACCACCCCAAGTCATATTTTTGGCTTGTAAATGGCCATCAAAAGCTGCTGTCGCGGCAGCCAGGCCACCGCAATAAACGCCCATTACTTCGCAGTAAATAAAAGGCAGCAGCGGGATCGCGTAAACCGGATTGCTGTGCATGGTCTCAACGCTGTTGAACAACGCCGCTGCCGGCAGGGTTCGATACTCAGGGACGAACAGATTCTCGACGATGACGTCATTGCTGCCGGTTCCGGCCATGCCACTCATGAACCAGACGTCGTCAACCTGACAGTCTGCGATCGGCACGACGAAGGCGCGCGCATCGCTGCCGCCCGCCTTGGTCACGATCACCCAGTCAGCGTTCATGATGCCGGAGCTGAAATTCGAACGACCACTGATTTCATAGCCGCCGGTAACCGGTTTAATCTCGATGGCCGGCGTCGGCTGGATTGGAATGAGGCCGAACGGGCGCTCAGCGAATACTTCACGTTGCACTTGCTCGGAAAACTTCGTGAGCATCCAGTTATGGCCGATGTAGAACGCGCTCACCCATCCAGTCGACATGTCGGCACTGCTAATTGCCCGCACAATCGCCGCGTGAGCATCAAGATTAAGCTCGTGTCCGCCGAATACCTTTGGTACCAGCGTCTGGAAAATTTCCGCCTCGATGAGGTCATTGATGGTTTCGGTGAGCGGGTGCCGCTGCATCTCACTTTCGCGAGCGCGCGCTGCGATTGCAGGCAGCAACGCTTCAACGCGCTCGACCAATTGTTCTTTGGTCGCACTCATTTTCTTAACCTCTTCAGATCGTAGTGATGCGCAGTCGCGCTGACGCGCGGCAATGATTTTTTATGCGTTCCGTCAGCCGATTTGCGGTTCTGATAACGTGCTCGAATCAGGCAATGAAAGCTTTGACGCGCTTGAGAAATCCATCCAGTTGATCATGGTGCACCCAATGCCCGGCATCAGCGAAGCCGGCCACCTCAGCGTTCTGGAAATGCTTGATACGGCCATCTTCGGCAGGGTTGGATGCCCATGATTCCTCGCCATAGACGAGCAGGGTCGGACAGGTAATTTTGCCCCATAGACCTTCTACAGCGCCCGTCGGCATATCGTAGGCCGGAAACGCGCGGACGTAGTTGTCGAACTTCCAGGAGTAAGTGCCGTCTTCGTTCTGGTTGATGCCGTGCACCGTGAGATGACGCGCTTGCTCGGGAGAGAGATGCTTGTTCTCTGTATGCATGCGCGCGAACGCCTCCTCGATGGTCGGATAACGTCTCGGCAGGCGACCCGCAAGGCCGCGTTTGTCATCGATCCAGTTACGCAAGCGTTGGTCAAACTCGAGACTGGTGCGCTCGGCGAGCATTTTTGGGGACATACCGAGGCCTTCAATGGCTACTAGCGCGCGCACCGATTCGGGATACAAACCGGTATACCGCAGTGAAATATTGCCGCCCAGCGAATGCGCAACAATGGTGACTGGCGCGAGATTTTGCTGGTGAATGAGCTGGGCCAAATCGTAGATGTAGCCCGCCATTTCGTAGTTGCCGTCAGTGGTCCACTGGCTATCGCCGTGGCCACGCAGATCGGGTGCGATCACATGCCAGTCGTCACGTAGCGCATTCGCTACCCAGTCCCAGTTGCGGCAATGATCGCGACCGCCATGCAGCAGAATGAGGGGTGGCGCGCCAGGATTGCCCCAATCGACATAGTGCAAACGCAGCCGTTGCGAGAAGTAGCTGTGCGAAGTCACGCCCGAAGAAGTTTCGCTCATTTGAGTACCAATGCTTAATTCAAATTCTGTTTAGTCCTGCGCTGAGATGTGCTCAGTGCAGGGTATCCGAAGGTCCCGGCTGTTTGTCGAGGGGAGTCAATAACTCCTCAACGTCGTCATCACCGAAATAATACTGACGGCCGCAAAAATCACAGCCCACCTCAATTCGACCTTGCTCGACGAGGATGGCTTCGAGTTCTTCGCGACCCAGGCCGGTGAGCATCTGGCGTACACGAACCGGATCGCACGAGCACGCGAAGCGCGCCGAACGCGGTTCGAAGCGCAATACTTTCTCCTGCCAGAACAGTCGGTGCAGAAGCGTATCGGCGTCGAGGCTGAGTAGCTCCTCACGACTCAACGTCGCTGCAAGGTGCGCGATGCGATTGAAGTCCTCGTTGTTGCCGATGCGTTGCTCTTCTGCAAACGGTTCGCGGTCTTCGCTAGCGGTGCGCGGCATGCTTTGCACCAGCAAACCGGCTGCGACCTCGTCGTTTGCCGCCAGCACCAGGCGAGTATCTAACTGTTCGGACTGCAACATGTAATGCTCGATGACTTCAGACAGCGCGCCAAGCGGCTCTCGTTGGTCGCCGTACAGCGGCACGACACCTTGATACGGCAAAGTACCTTGCGGGCGGTCACTGGCATCGAGCGTTATGGCGCAGCGCCCGCCTCCGCCGGGATTGAGCATTTGTTCGAACGTGGCTTGTCCCGCGACGTCGTCAATCACCTGAGATGTCGCACGAAAGCGCAGATCAGAGCGTACTTCGGCGACCGCTAATTTGACCGGGCCGTCGCCGTGCAACTGCAGCACCAGCGCGCCGTCGAATTTGAGATTGGCTTGCATGAGCACGCCGGCGGCGGCCATCTCCCCGAGTAGCGCCCGCACAGCCTGCGGGTAGGCACCATGCTCTGCCCGGCAATCCAGCGCTTCTCGCCAACACGAGGTCAGGCGGACCAGGGCGCCACGCACTGGTAGCCCGTCAAACAGAAATCGATGCAAATCTTGTGAAGCCACGAATATCCGGGTTGTACGCGATTAAACAGACCTTATTGTAGCGCGCCACAGTCGTTGGCAGAGACGCTTCAGGTCACGCTCTTCGCACGCTGATGGGCTGCGCTCGAGAACGCTGCGAAAGTGCCCGACGGCGGCATTGCTACGCTTCTACTATTTCCAAGTGGTTGAATTAATTAGCTTATTAAAAATACTTCCGAGTCGTGTCAACCGATCCACGAGACGTGCGTTATTGATTCACGTAGTCCAAACAACACCCAACGGAGCAATAACATGATGAATCGAAGCCTTGTCACCGCACTACTCGCTGGAGCGCTGTTCAACCCGCTGTCCGCTGTTTACGCCGACGACGCAACCGCCACCGCGCTCGACCGCGGCGACCGTATACAGCAGCGATTGGATCGCAAGGGTGACCGCATCGACCAACGCCTAGACCGCAAAGGCGAACGCATCAACGCCCGCCTCGACCAGCGTTCTGAGCGTGCGAGTGAGACCGGTCGGGATGGGCTTGCCGAACGTCTCGACCGTCAGGGTGATCGGGTAGAACGTCGCCTGGACAATCGTGGTGACCGCGTCGACCGCCGCCTGGACCGTCGTGGTGATCGGGCTGAGCGGCGCGCAGATCGAAGCTGAAGCCTACGGTTGCGCGGAGCGCGTTTGGGTTGCTGCCGGGCTCGCAGACGCGCGGTATTGAACGCCGGCCCGGTAGACTTAGCGGTGCATGCTTAATCATGCGACGCGAGGTTCGCGAGCGCCGGGGTGATGCGGTGGCGCCGTGACCTAGCTGGTTGCGGCTGCGCGCAACCCGAAGACGGCGCAGAAACCGGGCATCCGAAAACCGGTGTGGTTCCGCGGACTATCTTGCATAATCCGCTTGTCTCCGGTTTGCGCGGTGCGTTACGCAGACTGGCGTGCACGGTAGTCTCAGCGCTTCACGCGCAGCCTTGCCGAGTGAACCCAGAGCGGTTTAATTGTCGTCACGGCAGAATGCCACACTAGGTTGTTGAACTCTGGATAACAATCGGGCCCTAGATGCATTTCTCGCCTCGGTCGAGCAGCGCGCTTTGCGTATGGCTCTATTCGCGGTTAGCGACCGAGAGGAGGCGCTGGATATCGTGCAGGACAGCATGCTGCGCCTTGTTGATCGCTACCGCGCGCGCCCGAGCGAGGAATGGGCGCCGCTGTTTTTCCGGATTTTGCAGCGCCGCATCGTCGACACTTATCGCCGCCAGGCCGTGCGCCGCGCGGTATTCGGGTTGTTCCAACGCGACCCGGATGGGGCCGATAAACCGCTCGAGGACGTTGCCGGGCCGGCGACACTGGTGCCAGAGGCGCAACTCGCTTCGCAGCAAAGTTTGCAGCAGCTTGAAAACGCCATTCGTGCCCTGCCGCTGCGCCAGCAGCAAGTTTTTCTGTTACGCGAATGGCAGGGCTTCGACGTGAAAGAAACGGCGACGATCGTGGGGTGCTCGACGGGCAGTGTAAAAACACACTATTCAAGGGCCCGACAAAAGTTGCGTGAACTACTAACGGATTGCGTCGAATGAGCAAACAGAAAAAATCTGGTCTGGGTGAACTCACTCGGGCACTAGGGGCTACCCCATTGCCCGCGGATACCGTCCGGCGCCTGCGTCAATCTCGGGCGGAGGCGCTCGAGCAGCGGGCTCGACCCGGTGCTTATCCCTGGATTCCGCTGACCACTTTCGCAACAGCCGCGTCAGTAGCACTGATTATTAATTTGGCAGAACCCGTATCACTCGCAGAAATTTCCGCCGACGCAGGCGCCGCGCCGTTTGTGTTCTCAGGCGATGACGCTGCGCTGGTGGAAGAGCTCGAATTTTATCGCTGGCTGGAGTCGCAGGGGTATGCGGGTTAGGGATGCCATGCTGGTGGGGTTCTTCGGCGCAATGGTCACGACAGCTCATGCCGAAATTGAAGTGCCTGTCGAACCTGTGCCGGCTGAGCTGCTGGAGTTTTTGCTTGAGTGGCAAGACGAACAGGGTGAGCCGGTGGATCCGGACATGCTTGACGTCAGCCCATCGCTTGCACCGGCATCAGCAGATGATTAGGCGCTTAGCGCTATGCCTCACTCTGGCAGCGGTGTTGGTCGCCGCCGGGCTGGTCCATGCCCAAACGAGTGCTGACGACTTTAGTGCGCTGCCGCCGTCCGAGCAGCGCGTCTTATCCAGCCAACGAGACGCCTGGCAGAAGCTTACGCCGCAACGACGCAACAGGCTCCGCGCCGGCGCGCAAAAATGGTTGGCTATGGAACCCGAGCAACGCCGCGGGGCACGCGAACGTTTTCAGCGTTGGCAAGGCCTGTCTGATTCCGAACGAACAAACTTACGTGAACGACTCGCCGCCTTCCGTGGGCTCCCCGCTGTGCAGCAGCAGCGCCTGCGCAGGACCTATCAAGCTTACCGAAAATTACCGGCGCGCGAGCGCCAGTTATTACGCAAAAAATGGCGTGCGCTCCCTGCCGAGAAGCGTGCGAAGCTCCGCGACGAACGGACGCTTGCGCGTGAGCGGCGACGGGCCAAGGGCGACAATGCCGTACGCGCGCGTCGCGCAGAGCGCAAAAAAAAATAAAAGTTCGCGCTATTGAGCGAGACGCTTAACGCGCCAGCAACGCAGCGAAAACCGAAGAAGTAAGCCGCCTCGCGTCCAGCAGCGCTCAAGGCGGCTGCGGCAGTCGGATCGTTAGTCACAGGTGAACACATTCATGCGCTAGGCAGATTAGTAAAGTCGTCGCGTTCAGCGCTGCCTGCCCAAGCGCCAGGAATGCTCGCCTGAGTGTCATTCGATTAATGGATTAGAACGCCTCTGCTTCCAGCGCCATCATCGTTTCAGAACCAGCCTCAACTCGTGCGCGATGAACGCTGCTTTCGCTCAGCATGTGGGAATAGAAATAGCGCGCGGTGATTAACTTGTTCTCGTAAAACTTTGCGTCGCCTTCGCCGCGCTTGATGCCGTCGAGCGCGGCGCGCGCGATCTGCCCCCACATATGACCAAACATCACCAATGCCATCAAATGCAGATACGGCACTGAGGCGGCGCCCGCGTTGTCCGGTTTGGCCATCGCGTTGCTCATTAACCAACTGGTCGCGGCCTGCAAATCGCTGAGCGCCTCGCTCAATTTCGCCACCAAAGGCCCCATGGTCTCGTCGTCCTTATGCTCGCTGATAAAACGTCCGACGATGGACAGATACGTTCGCAAGGCCCGTCCTCCTTTGGCGGGCAACTTGCGCCCGACCAGATCGAGCGCCTGAATGCCGTTGGTGCCTTCGTAGATCATCGCGATGCGAGCGTCGCGGACGAACTGTTCCATACCCCACTCGCGAATATAGCCATGGCCACCAAGGCACTGTTGCGCATTGGTGGCGTTCTCGAAGCCTTTGTCGGTGAAAAATGCCTTGATCACAGGGGTCAGGAGACCAATCAGGTCTTCCGCCTCATCACGGACTTCAGGCGTGTCGCCGCAGTGTGTCAGGTCGACCTGCAATGCGCCCCAAAGTGCCAGTGCGCGGGCACCTTCATTGAAGGCGCGCGCATTCATTAACATGCGGCGGACGTCGGGGTGGACGATGATCGGATCGGCCTTGTCGTCGGCATTTTTTGGCCCGCTTAGTGCGCGTCCCTGCAAGCGATCGCGCGCATAGCCGGCGGCGTTCTGGCTCGCAACTTCGGAAATCGCCAGCCCTTGCAGACCTACCCCGAGCCGCGCGGCATTCATCATGATGAACATCGCGCGCATACCTTTTTCTTTCTCGCCGATCAGATACCCGGTTGCCCCGTCGTAATTGAGCACACACGTCGCGTTGCCGTGAATGCCCATTTTCTTTTCGATTGAACCGCAACTGACCTGATTGCGTGCGCCAAGTGAGCCGTCATCATTAATCAGAAACTTCGGCACAATAAACAACGAAATGCCGCGCACGCTATCGGGCGAGTCGGGCATCTTGGCGAGTACCAGATGAATGATGTTCTCACTCATATCGTGGTCGCCGGCTGAGATAAATATTTTCGTACCACTGACGCGATAGCTACCGTCGGCCTGCGGTTCTGCTTTGGTACGTAGCAAGCCAAGATCAGTTCCACACTGTGGCTCGGTTAGATTCATCGTGCCGCTCCACACGCCCTCAATCATTTTCGGCACGTAACGTTGCTGCTGTTCCTGGCTACCAACCGCCTGAATGGCCGCGATCGCGCCATGCGTCAAACCGGGATACATCGCGAACGCCATGTTGGCTGAGATCAGGTACTCCTCAAAAGCTGTCGCAATGACGTGCGGCAGTCCCTGACCGCCAAATTCTGCGGATTGCGCTAGGCCCTGCCAGCCGGCTGCGCAGAACTCCTTGTAAGCTTCTTTGAAGCCGGGCGGTGCAGTCACACTGCCGTCGGCATTGCGCACGCACCCGATATCATCACCGACCTGATTAAGCGGCTGTAATACTTCTTCGACAAACTTGGAACCTTCTTCAAGTATGGCCGAGACCAGGTCCGGGGTTGCCTCATCGAACCCGGCAAGGTGGGCGTAATCGGCAATGCGAATGACTTCGTTGAGAATAAAGCTCGTGTCTTCGACCGGGGCTTTGTAAATCGGCATGAAGGCGTCTCCTGATGAGTAGGCTCGCTTAGAGTTGTTGAGGCATTATTTAGCGCGGCAGATCGTTAAGGCCTGCTGCAAGTGCATAACACTGCGCGGTAACCGGCGCGTCGATACCCAGACGTTCTGCTTCGCGCGCCACGTAGCCCAATGTTTCGTGTACTTCGAGTTGGCGACCTGCCTCGAGATCCTGCAACGATGACATGCGATGGTTAGGCGCTTTAGCGTGCATATCGCGGCCCGCCTCGCGGACTTTCTCGATGGCGTCGGCAACAGGTAGTGTTGAAATACCCTTAACCGGCATGATCGAATCTTCCAGCAACGGGATGTTCCGCGCGGCCGCGAGTGCCGCAACTTCGCGAATCAAAGACGCCACAATACCGGCCAGATGAGGATTATTGAGAAACACACCGGTTGTCGTACGGGCACTAATCGACATAAAGAACAGCGCGATCCAGCCGACGAACTTAGTCCATTCAACGCTTTCTATCTCGGCGCTGGCCGCACTCACCACGCCGGCACGGTTCATCGCCTGCGCTATCCCGCTTGCGAGCGGTTCCGCTCCGCCAACGAAAAGACACACATTGCGGGTGAAGGCGACCGTGCCGTCAGTGAACATTTCGCCGCTGAAGTTTGCCATACATCCGAGCACCCGCTCGGCACCGAACACGGCTGCCAACTGGTCATTCTTCATCACGCCGTTGGCAAGCGAGAACACCGCATTGGGCATGACACCGTTGCTGGCCGCCAGGGCGGCTTCCATGTGGTAGGTCTTCACCGCGTAGATCAGAACGTCGTTGTCGAGCGTCGGATCGAGTTCGCCCGCAACCGTACACGGCAGCGCCAGTTCGCGCAGTCCGTAGACGCGCAAACCGTTCTTGGCGAGATATTTGGCGCGCTCGCCGCGCGCGATCATGCGCACCTCGTGGCCCGCCTCGATCAAGTGAGCGCCGAGGATCGTGCCGAGGGCACCCGCACCAACGATTGAAAATCGCATTTCATTCTCCGCCAAGTTCGCCGGACTAATCAGATGGCGGCTTGACGCCGCCTGCCTTGAGGTCCAACTTTATCCCATGAGCGCACTGAATTCGCTACCGCCTGGACCCACCAGTCACCCGATTGTGCAGTTGCTGCGCTACTCGTTTCGGCCGCTGGCATTTTTGGAAGATTGCGCACGCTGGGGCGAGACCTTTTCATTTCGCCTGGCGGGCTTCGGTGACATGGTGCAGTTAACGCGGCCGGAGGATATTCGCGAGGTTTTTCGCGGTGATCCAGCCATCCTGCATGCGGGCGAGGGTAACGCCCTGCTTGCAACCCTGGTTGGCGATACCTCGGTACTGGTGCTCGACGACGCGCCACACAGTCGCCAGCGCCGCATTCTGATGCCGCCGCTAAAAGGCGAGCGCATGCTGAACTTTTTTGAGGTTATGCAAAGCGAAGCGCTGACCACCGCGCGGACATGGGCGGGCGAGGACAGCGTGCGGGCCGACACGGCGATGCAGAGCATCACCTTGCGTGTGATCCTGCGCGCTGTGCTCGGCATCGACACCGGTGATGACTTCGCTGAGCTGGAAGACTCCATGAAGCGCCTGTTGACCGAGGCCCGTCACCCGCTGGTGTTGGTGATGTACAACCTCTTTCCACCCAAGCGCCACGCCAATTCGCGTATTTTGCCGTTTTACCGCCTCAAGCGGCGCTTCGATGAATGTTTGTACCGGGTTATTGCCAAGCGCCGCGCTATGGCCGCCGGGCAACGACCAGCGTGCCTGCTTAGCGATCTGCAAGAGATGCAGCACGACGACGGTAGCGGCATCAGTGATGTCGAGATTCGCGATGCGGTGGTCACCATTTTAGCCGCCGGACACGACACCACTGCGTTATCACTCGCCTGGGCATTCGAGCAGATTCTGCCGCGCGCCGACGTCGTCGCGCGCATCGAAGCTGAACTCGCGGACGTATGCGAAGGACAATTGCCGCGCCCGCAAGATATCGCGCAACTCGACTATCTCGATGCCGCCGTGCGCGAGAGTTTGCGCATCCGCAACATCCTGCCGTTCGTCGTGCGCGTGCTTAAAGACGATTTCACCGTCGGCGGCGTGACCTATCCGGCCGGCGTCATTCTGTGCCCGTCGATTCACTTGCTGCATCGACGTGAAGATCTCTACCCGCAGGCAGAGACCTTCCGGCCCGAGCGCTATATGGAGCGCAAATTCCAGAGCCACGAATGGAATCCGTTCGGCGGCGGTAATCGCGCCTGCCTCGGCCAGGCATTTGCCCTGTATGAAATGAAAGTGGTGCTCGCGACCCTGTTCGCAACGTTGACCATGACTCGTCCTGAGGGTGCTGTTTCGAAACCCGTACGCCGTGGTATCGCGGTGGGGCCGAGCGACGGTGCGCGCCTGCAAGCGAAATATCGCAACAATCTGGCCGACGCCTGAATTCCGCCGCCTTGCTTCGCCACCCGAAATACGCGCGGCGATGGGGCGCAAGATAGCGCACGCCGTTACAACTGGCTTGATAGTTTGCGGATACTATCCACGTTCAAATTCGCGATTTAACTTGGGGTAGTGACTGGTATGCGTTGTGAAGTGGTGGCCATCGGAACTGAGCTCCTGCTCGGCCAGATTATCGATACGAACTCGTCCTGGATTGGTGAGAAACTGGCTTTGAACGGTATCGATTCTTTGCACCAAACCAAAGTTGGCGATAACCACGAGCGCATCGTCGACAGCCTGCGTCTGGCGCTGTCGCGCAGCGAAGCGGTGATTTGTTGCGGTGGCCTTGGACCCACTCAGGACGACATTACGCGTGCAGCAATAGCTGAGGTGATGGGTGTTGAACTTGAGTTCCACGCCGATATCGCAGCCCACATTCGTCATATTTTCGAATCCCGCGGGCGCGCCATGCCCGAGAACAATCTCGCCCAGGCCGAGGTGCCGATCGGTGGGCGGCCTATTCCTGATCAGCCCGGCACTGCGCCCGGCTTGATTTGCCCCTTGGGTGAGAAAGTCATCTATGCCGTTCCCGGCGTGCCCTATGAGATGCATCAGATGATGGAAACGGCGATTCTGCCAGACCTGATCGAGCGCGCCGGCCTGAAAGCCGTCATTAAAAGTCGCGTGTTGCGTACCTGGGGACACAGCGAGTCGCGACTGGCCGAATTGCTCGCCGACCGTATCGACGAACTCGACGCGCGGGGTAATCCTACTCTCGCGTTTCTCGCCAGTGGCATCGAGGGTCTGAAAGTTCGCATCACCGCTAAAGGCGACGACGAAGCCGAAGTCGGTCGGTTGATCGAAGCCGAAGAGGCACTCGTTCGCGAACTACTCGGCGAGACTATTTTCGGCACCGACGAGCAGACCATGGAATCCGTGGTGCTCGATACTTTGCGTGAGCGCGGATTGACCCTCGCGATAGCGGAAATTACCAGTGGCGGGATTGCCAGCGTGCGTTTTTCCGCGCTCGATCCCAAAGGCGAGGTATTCCGCGGCAGTATCGTACCCGTGGCAGGACAAAGCCGTGCAGACATACTCGGTGTCAGCGCCGATACCCTTGGGACGCCGGTCGCGGCGAAAGAATTGGCGCAAGCGGTGCGGCGCGTGTTTGATGCTGATATCGGGCTTGCGACCACCGGCCAACACGATTTGGGCGAAGGTGGCGCAGCGGGTCAGACCTTTCTCGGCATCGCCGATGCGGATGACGTCGTGGTTGAGCGCGTGCGCCTGCCCGGCGACCGCGAACGCGTACGCCAATTCAGCGTCATCAGCCTGCTCAACGCGCTGCGTTTACGCCTGTAGAATGTCTGCTATCCATAAGGAGTGTCAGCGATGAAAATTGAGATTGAATACTGCGCAATGTGAAACTACGAGCCGCAAGCCCTCCGTGCGAGGGAACAGATGCTCAAGTCCGGTTCTCATGAGGTTACGCTGGTCGAAGGCGGCGGTGGCGTGTTTGAGATTCGTATCGACGAACGGCTGGCATTTTCAAAGAAATCTTGCGGACGTTTTCCACAGCCCGACGAAATCGACTCGTTGCTCCGATAACGCCGAACTTTAACGTGTTGGTTCGCAACTGGATAGCAGAACAAGTTGGCCTCGGTTACATCAATTTCGAGCGGCTCAGCCAACGCTTGCTAGCGCGCGCAGAAGAAACCGGCGTCGACGTTTCGGCGAGCGAAATCCGTGTGGTTCTCGAACATCTCATTCGCGACGGTCGTGTTGAAACGTGTCAGTTTCTCGCTGAAGAGCAGCGCTATCACCCAACGGTTTACGACGATTCAAATATTTACTGGTATTGGTTTCGCTTGAAAAGCGACAACCCGTACAGCCAGCCGGCGTAACCAGTCGCAAGACCAGACCCGCGTTTGCATCCAGGGAGTTCAACATGAGCGCTATTGACCACCTTACAACCGCCACCATCGCCGAAGTCGCACCCTTGATCGAACGCGGCGACGTGTCGCCTGTCGAGCTGACTGAGGCGATGCTCGCGCGTATCGCCGCGCTGGATAGCAAGATAGGCAGTTACTTGCTCGTCACCGACACACTCGCGATGTCTCAGGCGAAGGCCGCAGAGGCGGAGATTAATGCCGGTCGCTATCGCGGGCCACTGCACGGCATTCCTATCGCGCTCAAAGATTTGATTAACACCGAGAATATTCCGACCACGTGCGCATCGACGATCCTGCACGATTTCAAACCTGGCTATGACGCCGCCGTGGTTGAGCGTTTGAACGCTGCTGGTGCAATAACGCTCGGCAAATTGAACCTCACCGAATTCGCCTTGTACGGCTACCACCCGGAGTTCGAGCCACCACATAATCCGTGGAAACTTGATCATTGGGCGGGCGTGTCATCTTCCGGTTCGGGTGCGGCGACTGCCGCTTCGCTGTGCTTCGCGTCGTTGGGTACGGACACCGGTGGCTCGATTCGATTTCCGTCTGCGGCCTGTGGGATCGTCGGAATCAAGGCCACGTTCGGCAAAGTCAGCCGCTTTGGCGTGTTTCCTCTTTCCGACACCCTCGACCATATTGGTCCGATGGCGCGCTGCGTGGCCGACGCGGCAACTATGCTCGAAGTGCTGGAAGGTCGCGATCCGCGTGATGGTTCGACTCGCACCGATCCGCCATCCGATTACACCGCGGCGCTGGTCGGCGGCTGCAAGGGTCTGCGCATTGGTGTCGACCGTATCTATTGCACCACCGATACGGATCCGCTGATGTCCGATGCCATGTTCGCCGCCCTTGAACTGATGACAGACAACGGCGCCACAGTGGTCGAGTTGAATGCGCCGGAAATCGCCGACGCGGCCGAGCGCTGGTTAGATGTGTGCGCTGTTGATGCTTTGCTTGCCCACCAAAACCTGTATCCGAAACACGCTGATGATTACGGGCCCGTGTTCCGTGCCCTGCTTGAGTATGGCGCCACGGTGAGCGCTGTCGATTACGCGCGGGCGACGCGTCAACGCCAGGCCACGCGTGCATTAATCGACGAGCAACTGGAAGGCATCGATGTCGTGGTTTGCCCTGCGATGCCGGAACCGGCTGGGCCGCAAACTGATCCGCAAGCGGTGATGCCCGTCGATACTTTCCCCGCCCTGGTGCGCTACTCCGCACCGACGAATGTATCCGGCCATCCCAGCATTACCATTCCGAACGGGTTTACGCCCCAAGGCCTACCGACCGCCATGCAGTTTATTGGCCGGCATGGCGACGAGGCGACGATCATTCGTGCGGGGGCGGCCTACGAACAACTCACCGACTGGCACACGCGCCGCCCCCCGTTATAGCTGAGGCGAAGACCTGTGATGAGCACAGAAGAATTATTCCGCGAAGACGCGTATCTGCGTACGACGACAGCTAAAGTCGTACGCGCCGACGCGCAGGGCATTGTTCTCGACCGCAGCGTGTTCTATCCCGAAGGCGGTGGCCAACCTGGGGATCGTGGCGAACTTCAACTAGACGACGGCACCACCATCGTCGTTATCGACACGCAGAAAGACGCCACCGGTCAGCTCATTCACATCCCCGCACCCGACAGCGTGGCCCCTGGAACGGGTAGCCAAATTGGCGCAACTATCGATTGGGATTACCGCTATCGGCACATGCGCACGCACACCTGCCTGCATCTGCTGTGCGCCTTGATTCCTCACCCCGTGACCGGTGGTTCCATCAGTCAGGACAAGGGGCGCCTTGATTTCGATATGTCCGACACGATCGACAAAGCCTCACTCGAGAGCGCGCTGAACGAATTAGTCGCCGCCGATCATGTGGTCGACAAACGCTGGATCACCGATGACGAAATGCAGGCGAATATGGCGCTGGTACGCACGATGTCGGTGAAACCACCGATGGGGGCAGGTCGGGTGCGACTTATCGACATTGCGGGCGTTGATCTGCAACCCTGCGGCGGCACGCATATCGCGCGAACGTCTGAGATTGGTCACGTGCGGATTGGCAAGGTTGAGAAGAAAGGTAAGCAGAATCGTCGGGTTGCGGTGCATCTGGACTAGTATGGGTCGGTTGGTGTGATGCGTGGCGATGGGCGCGCGGGAGTTTTTCACCCCCTGCAGTGGCAGCTGTTCTGGGGTCGGCGCAAATAATCGCGGGCATCTCATCCGCATGACCGGTAAATGAACTTACGGCGCAGGCATCCGCGAGCCTCGTTGAAATCGCTCAGATTGGTCGTAGACGGTTTTGGCGCTAAGCACCATGGATTGCCCCCTAGCCGCCCGTTAGGGATTTTAGGTCTCATGGAAAAATCAGGGCAGGTCCAATGAAAAAGATTTTGATTACCGGTGCCAACACAGGACTAGGTAAGGAATGTGCCAGACAACTGGCTTTGCGGGATGGAATCGAGAAAATCTATCTGGCGTGCCGGAACAATGAAAAAGCAGAGGCGTCGAAAGCCGAGCTGGAAAAATCGACTGGCAAGGCAATATTCGAAATCATCCTGATGGATGTGTCGAATCTGGAATCTGTCAGGCGCGCTGTGCAGGCATTAAGCGAACCTGTCGATGCACTGGTTATGAACGCGGGCGGACTCGGCGGAACAGAATTCTTGCAGCACACGCAGGATGGCGTGACGCAAATCACGGCGAGTAATCTATTGGGGCACGTGTTGCTCACCGACGAGCTGTTGGACCAATCCAAGCTCACGGGGACGGCTCTGTATGCAGGCTCCGAGGGCGCCAGAGGCGCACCGAAAATCGGTATCCCGAAGCCTACCTTAAGTTCAGGATCGGTCGAGGAGTTCACCTCAATTTGCGACGGTTCCTCATTTGGCCCCATTTCAGATCCAATGTCCCCGTATTGCATGGTCAAGCTCATGGGTGCGCTGTGGATGGCGTCGATGGCACGCAAACATCCGGACATGCGCTTTGTCACGGTTAGCCCAGGGCACACAGGCGGGACTCAGGTTGCTGAAGATATGCCGGCGATAAAGAAATTTTTCTTCAAGAACGTCGGCTTCACGATTCTGCCGCTGTTCGGGTTGGCACACGGTCTGCAAGACGGCTGTCGACGATACGTTGATGTGCTGACTGGCGACCAGTACAAAAGCGGCGTTTTCTACGGCAGCGAAGCGAAGGTCTTAACCGGGCCGCTCGTTGACCAGAGTGCGATATTCGATGCGTTTAACAATGAGGCATTTCAAGACAACGCTGATACCGCGATCCACGGCTTTATCCATTAGCCCGCCCAGCACTTTGGCATGCCCAACTCCGTTGCCCGCGTCACGTTGGATTCCAGGGGGTTGTGTAGCCCCGCAGAGGACTAAACCGAGATGTCAGGCTCGCGGGCCCGGCCGTAGTTGTCCGTTGCTTTGTTAACACTCGAATCTCTTCTGACAAGCTTGGGTTTCGAGTCTTCGTCTGGGCTGACAACGGCCGACTTTTTCTCCGCTACGCTACAGCGGACATTCCCGACGACGGAACGGACTTCCGTCGTGTGTCCAGAGCAGACACCAAGGAAAGAACAATTATCGCTAGTTTCCAGACGTCTACTGCGATGTGCTGCTCCTGACTGGATTCGAGATACACCTAAAGGGTTAGCAGGTCTGCTGCTGTTTACTGAGAACTCATTTTCAAGAAGCGTGATGGAAATCATCGCCACCGCGTTTCTCTCTACTTGACGCGTATTGCGGATGCGACTGGCATCCCCTGGATCTGATCCTGGCGCTGTTCTGCGAACAGCCTCAGGTATGAGATCGCGCTCTATCAGATTGTGTAAGGAAAAATGACGGTCACCTCCGTCGCACAAAGAGCAGATAATTTTGCGCATCACCGTCCTGTCCGGCCGTTGGTGATTCGCCGTTTCTGTTGCAGGCAGATAGACTGCGCTGAACTAACCGTTCACTACGGAAAGATGATGGATGAAGTGCAGGAGTTGCCGAAGGTCTCGTCCTATACGTTACCGATGGGAGGGCATTGGTCGCTGACCCAATTTGCTTCACTCTCCCTTCTCACGTTTGCTGGCACGGTCATCGCGGCCCACTTCGCCTTTTTCTTCATCCGCTTGACAACCTACGACCTCGTGGTCACCACGCTCGCCATTATTTGGGCCGGTGCCGGCCTGGGTGTTTATCTCTCGAATCGGCTGTTGGGGCGGTGCAGGCATCTGCTTGTCTTTGAGTTCGCCATGCTACCGACGGCAATGCTTGGTTTCCTCCTGGGCTTTGCACTCGTCGCCTCTGTCGATGTCGGTGGGCTGATCCGGAGTCAGGTCGCGGTCTCAGACACTCTGTTGGCTACCATCGAATGGTTTGGTATTGCCCCGACGGAGCCTGGCAGTTTGAGGCCTAGAAAGGTGGCAAAGTTCATCCTGATCACGATTGCAGAAGGAATTGGTATTGCTGCCACGCCGGTATTGCTGGTTCACCTGTACCGGTCTTCCCACTTTTGCGAGCAGTGCGGTGTGGGTTACAAAGAAGCATCAATATACAAGGAGCACACGCACGACCCAATAGCATTGCTGCATGCGTTGAGGGCGCGGAATGGACGGTTCATGACTCAGTATCAAGATCCGAATGCGTCCAATGAGCCCACCCGACTGACGATTACCGCGTCGTACTGCCCTGGCTGCAAAGATGCGGTTGTGGAAGCCAAGGTATACCGCAAACATGGGCGCGATTGGGACGACATCTTAGTGTATTCCGACTTTTGGGAAGGTACGAAAACGGCCGACTTGCTTGCAGAACTCAACGTGAGGGTCCCCGCGGTTGATACCTCGTCCCGTGGTGACTCAAGGATTGGGGCCAAGGCCGCATTGCCATTGGAGACAGACTCGGTTCTTTCCGAATCACCGACTGGGATGTCTGAATCCGGCCCGGAGCCTCCTGATGCTGACACTGTCAATCAGCAGGCGCCGGAAGTAGGTGAACTGGCTGGGAAAGGTCTGGAGGTGGTCGGGAGAGTCGTCGGAGTTGACGTGGAAGATGTCCCAGGGCTTTTTTTAAGGATAGTTGTATTCTTCTTCAGCCTGATCCCGCTGGTGGGTTACCGGGTTATCGGAAAATCATTGATTGGGCTCTTCGGCAAGAAACAGGTCCTGAGCTATGAGTTCGAGACACCTGACGGCACCCGAGTAGAGTCGAAAGTGTTGTCGCCCGTGAAAGATGCAGAACATCTCGTGGGGTACAAAGTGGGCGTCCGGTTTGATCCGCAGAATCCCCGCGATTGCCAGGTGGTTTCGTTGCGCAGCCCCATGGATACGCGTAACCCCTTTTAGAGATGTTGGTCTACAGCAGGAAGCGTATGCCTGCCCGAAGGGGACAGATTTATTTGACCTCCTTCAGGCTACGAGAACGAGGCAAATAAATCTGTCCCCTGAGGACTCCGCTCGCGTTGTCGATTCGCGAGAGAACGGCGAAAACGCAGTTGCTTTACGCCAACTCCTGCAACAATGCCTTCGCGTCTTGCATATCTTTGGTATCAAAGCCTTCAGTGAACCAGTTGTAAATCTCCGAGAGTAGCGTGCGAGCCTCAACTTGCTTGCCCTGTTGTTGCCAAAGTCGGGCGAGGCTCACGGCGGCGCGAAGCTCCCAGGATTTAGCTTGTTGGCTATGAGCAATCTCGATGGCTTGCTGAAAACACTCTATTACTTCTGCCAGCGTATGCCCTGGCAGTTGAAGGAGGAGTTCGCCCTTTAGGCGGTATAGTTCGGCGGCATAGTGGCGCTCTCCGGTTCTTTCGATAAAAACCAACGCCTCGTTTAGGGATGAAAGTCCTTCTTCGGGCTGGCCCTCTTGTCCATTCAATTCCGCTGACAAAGCAAGAAAATGCGACCACCATAACTCCGCGCCAGTAGCCCGCCACGCGGCTAGTCCTTCGCGAAGCTGCCGGGCGCCTTCCAACAAATCTCCCTGCTTGTATAGCGCCCACCCCCGGAAGATAGTTCCCCAGGCCAGGTAGAACGGGAATCCCTGCTCGGTACACAGAGAAATGACAACGTTCGCGTGCTCGCCGACGGCGTCTTCCTCCCGTCGATAATGATGGAGCATCGCAGAAAAATTCGAGGCGGCGGCCACACTGAAAGCATGGGAAAGATCGTTTGCTAAGGTCTGAGCCTGCTGAATTTTTTTAAGCGCCATATCAGGATAACCAACAACCCATGAACTCATAGCCTCATAGCAGAGACCGGCGACTCCAGGGTCGAACGAGCCATAGGTAAACGCTAGCGCATGGTGCCGCCGCGAGTCGTAGATGTCACGAGCCTCTTTCAGGTGGGCACTTGCGGCTCGAAATTCGCCAAGAGGGTACAAACTATACCCAAGCGCAAGGTGCGCCTGCAGTAAGAGTGCAGAATCTTGCTGAATGTCGGCCAAAGCCAGCAATTGGCCGCCTAACTCGCGCGCTGTGTTGTGCTCGGCTCGCACGAAATGAAACGCGTATAACCCCTATAGCGCAGGGAAAGCCTCCGCGCCAGTTTCTCTCAGTTCACACAGCTTTCGTGCTCGCAAATACACTTTGCCCGCTTCTGCAGCTGCGAAGCCATGGGTGGCTATAATTGGTGCGCCCAACGCTACTTGCAGAGTGAGTTCCTGCCCGTCGCGTTCTGCGGTGACAGGTAGGGTCAGTAGCACGTCAAGTGCCCGCTTTAGGTGGCCTACAGCTTCCTTATTCGCGGAGCGCTGTATAGCTTTTTCTCCAGCTCGTTGCCAATATCGAATCGCCTGTTCGGCCTCATCCGCTTCGGTAAAGTGATGGGCAAGCAGTTCGGGTTCGCTTTCCTGCAGCTCGGGAAATTGCTGCTCCAGTACCATTGCCGTCCGAGCGTGGAAGATCTGGCGATGGCTTTTTAACAGTGAATTGTAGGCCGCATCCTGCAGCAGGGCATGCTTGAAAGTGTACGTGGCGTTTGGCGTCGTTCCGCGTTGGAACAGAATTTCTGCGTCTCTCAGTCGACTCAAACCCTCTTGCAGCTTCGGATCGTCAATCATCGAGACCGCGAGGACCAAATCATAGGCAAAGCTCCGGCCTAGCACCGCCCCGATTTGCGCAAGTTCGCGGACCGGTCCAAGCCGATCAAGCCGTGCCGCAAACGAGTCTTGCAGTGAGGTCGGGATAGCCAATCCCGGCACTGGACCACCTAATCCATATTCGCCGTCAGATTCGATTATAAGGTCGGATTCGAGGAGGTTCTTCGTCATCTCTTCGACACACAAGATGCTCTCTAGCAGATCAAGCCAATTTGTAGAATTTATTTCCATCCCACGCCTGGTCGTTACTTAGCATCGCCCAGATTGCGAGCAGTAGTTTTCTCATCACGGCGACGAGTGCCTGCTTAGGTTTCTTACCGCGTTCAATGAGCTTCTCGTAATAGGCTTTGACGTTGGGGTCTCGTCGA
>Ga0209630_10001040_pt1 | contig 30868 bp, 22 predicted proteins | sample COG_01_FD_184745 | JGI IMG/M metagenome (GOLD analysis project Ga0209630, IMG submission 184745) | Pelagic Microbial community sample from North Sea - COGITO 998_met_01 (SPAdes) (version 2) | ecosystem: Environmental > Aquatic > Marine > Neritic zone/Coastal water | place: Helgoland, sampling... | reverse complement strand
CCATGTTATCCAAGATGCAGAAGATATCATTGTTAGAGTAAATGGTGATGAAGAATATAAAGCAAAAGTTATTGGTGCTGATCCGTTATCGGATATAGCAGTACTTCAATTAGAGACTAAGGATAAATTTATCCCAGTTTCTTTTGGTGACTCTGATAAAGCTAGAATTGGAGATTGGGTGATTGCAATTGGAAATCCTTTTGGCTTAGGTGGAACGGTTACATCAGGGATTATTTCAGCAAGAAATAGATCAATTGGATTATCTAGATATGAGGATTACATTCAAACAGATGCATCGATAAATTCTGGAAACTCAGGTGGCCCACTATTTGACATGAACGGTGATGTTATTGGAATTAATACAGCTATTCTTGGAAGAAACGGATCAATTGGAATTGGTTTTTCAATTCCAGCTAATAGCGCTAAGATTGTCATAGACCAGTTAATAGAATTTGGTGAAACAAAAAGAGGTTGGTTAGGAGTTAGAATTCAAGATGTAACACAAGAAATTGCTGATGTTGAAAAACTAGATGAACCTAGAGGAGCTTTAGTTGCAAGTGTTGCTGATAACAGTCCATCGGACAAAGGGGGAATTAAAGCAGGTGATATTATTTTAGAGTTTAATGGTGTTAGAATAAATCAAATGAAAGAACTGCCAACAATTGTTGCTAAAACAAAAGTTGGAACAACAGTTAAAGTAAAAATTTGGAGAAATAAAAAAGAATTAGTAAAAAATATTTTATTAGGAAGACTAGAGACTTCAGATGATTTTAAAGTAAGTGATAAAAAATCAAAACCTCCAAAAGATATAATAATAGAAGATTTAAAAATTACAGTTAGAAAATTAACAAAAGAAGAAATAAAGATTAGAAAATTACCTAATCAAACCTCAGGATTGATTGTTACACAAATAGGAAATACAAGCCCATTACTAAAATCAGTCGAAGCTAACAGCATTATCGTTGAAGCGCAAAAAATAAAGATTAAGACCGCAAAAGATTTAGAAAAAATTGTTAAAGATGTATTAAAATCAAATCAAAAAACAATTTTACTTGCAATATATAATAATCAAAATCAAAGAAGATACATTGGTGTTAAGCTAGATTAATCATGGATTTAAAATCCAAGATTATCTTAATTTCTGGACCAACTGCTTCTGGAAAATCAAATTTCTCTATTAAGTTAGCCAAGAAAGTAAATGGTGAGATCATTAATGCAGATAGCATGCAGGTTTATAAAGAACTAAAAATTTTATCTGCAAGACCCAGTCCTAAAGATTATCAAAAAATTAAACATCACCTATATGGTTTTCATAGTGTCAAAAAAAATTTTTCAACTGGTGATTGGCTGAAAATTGCAATTAAAAAAGTTAAGGAGATAAAAAAAAGAAAAAAAATACCAATTTTTGTTGGAGGAACTGGATTATATTTTAAAGCTTTAACAGATGGACTAGTGAGTATTCCTAATATTCCAATTAGATATAGAAATAATATAAGAGATTTACAAAAAAAATTAGGACAAAAAAAATTTTATCAAAAATTGATTAAGCTTGACCCAAACTCAAAAGAAAAAATCAACCCAACAGATACCCAAAGATCAATTAGAGCTTATGAAGTAATACAATTTACAAAAAAACCTCTTCATGATTGGTTTCAAAATACAAAATCATATTTTAATAAAGATGATTTTTTTAAAATTTATATTGATTATCCTCGTGAAGAACTCATCCAAAGAATTGGTAAAAGAGTAGAAAAAATGATTAAGCATGGTGCCGTTAAAGAAGTTAGAAAATTTATTAAATTAAAAGTAAGAAAGGATAAGAGCGTCAATAAAGCCATCGGTATCAATGAAATAAAAGAATATCTAAAGGAAAAAAAAGATTTGACGGATGTTATTGAAAAAATATCAATAAAAACTAGACAATACGCTAAAAAACAAAGCACTTGGGCACGAGGTAACATGATGAGTTGGCTAAAATTGTACCCTCAAGACTTAAATAAATATTTAAAAAAAATTAAATAATTCATTCTAAAACTTGACCAATCAGTACAACTTCAGCTAGATTGCACAATGCCAAAATTATACACAGGAGCAGAGATCGTATTTAAAAGCCTTGAAGAGCAAAAGGTAAGTCATATTTTTGGTTACCCTGGTGGAGCAGTTCTACCTATTTATGATGAACTTAAAAACCATTCTTCAATTAAACATATTTTAGTAAGACACGAACAAGGAGCAGGTCACGCGGCAGAAGGTTATGCAAGATCTTCTGGTAAGCCAGGAGTTGTTTTAGTTACCTCAGGACCTGGTGCAACAAATGTTGTTACTGCATTAACAGATGCATACATGGACTCGGTACCGTTAGTTTGTATTTCAGGACAAGTACCAACTCACTTAATTGGAACAGATGCTTTTCAGGAATGTGATACAACTGGAATTACTAGACCGTGTACAAAACATAATTGGTTAGTAAAAGATATAAAAGACCTTCAAAGAATAATGCATGAAGCATTTGAAGTTGCAACTACAGGAAGACCTGGACCAGTTTTAGTTGATATTCCAAAAGATATTCAATTTGCAAAAACAAAATATATTTCTCTTAAAAGAGAGAAGAAAATAGAAACTAAAAGTAAAAATAGATTTAATCAAAAAGATATTGATCAATTGATTGAGCTAATGAACAAAGCTTCAAAACCAATTTTTTATACTGGTGGTGGTGTTGTAAATTCTGGACCAAAAGCAAGTGAACTTTTAAGAGAACTAGTAGCCTTAACTGGTTTTCCCATTACATCAACTCTTCAAGGACTGGGATCATATCCTGGTGATGATAATCAATTTTTAGGCATGCTTGGAATGCATGGAACTTATGAAGCTAACAACGCAATGCATGATTGTGATTTACTAATTAATATTGGTGCAAGATTTGATGATCGTATCACAGGTAAAATTGACGAGTTCTCCCCTAAATCAAAAAAAGTACATATTGATATTGATCCTTCATCAATTAATAAAATTATCAAAGTAGATTTAGCAATAGTTGGAGATGTAACTGATGTTATTAAATCAACAACTAAAACTTTAAAAAAGAAAAATTTAAATTTAGAAAAATCAAATAAGCAAAAAATATCAAAATGGTGGCAACAAATTCAAAAATGGAGAACCAAACAATCTTTAAACTTTGTTAATAGTGATAAAATAATTAAACCACAACATGCAGTTCAAAGACTTTATGAATTAACAAAAAATCAAGATACTTTTATTACAACAGAGGTTGGTCAACACCAAATGTGGGCCGCACAACACTATAAATTTAACAAACCAAACAGATGGATGACTTCAGGAGGTCTTGGTACTATGGGTTATGGTCTGCCAGCAGCAATTGGTGTTCAGGTTGCAAATCCTACAAAATTGGTAGTTGATGTAGCTGGTGAAGCGTCGATTTTGATGACAATGCAGGAAATTTCAACTGCAATTCAATACAATCTACCAATAAAGATTTTCATTTTAAACAATCAATATATGGGAATGGTTAGACAGTGGCAGGAATTACTGCATGAAAAAAATTATTCAGAAAGTTACTCTGAAGCTTTACCTGATTTTGTAAAATTAGCTGAGGCATACGGATGTGTTGGTATTAGAGCTGAACATCCTGATGAATTAGATGAAAAAATTGAGGAAATGATCAATGTTGATAAGCCTGTTATCTTTGATTGTCATGTGGATCAAGCAGAGAACTGTTTTCCAATGATCCCATCGGGAAAACCACATAATCAAATGTTGTTAGGCCCAAAAGACCAAGAAGAAAATAAAATTACAGGTAAGGGAAAAGCGTTAGTTTAAATGTCAAAATCTAAATCAGCATACAGCACCCCAACTAAAGTTAGTAAATTAGAAACTCACATAATTGTGGTTTGGGTTGATAATGAAGCGAGTGTCTTATCGAGAGTAGTAGGCCTGTTTTCTGGAAGAGGATATAATATCGAGTCCCTTGCTGTTGCAGAAGTGGATCAAAAAAATAACCTTTCAAGAATTACTATCGTCACAACAGGAACTCCTGAAGTAATTAAACAAATTGTTCTTCAACTAAAAAAATTAGTGCCTGTTCATAAAGTTGGTAATTTTAAAAGAGAAGATAAAAATGTAATTTTCAAAGAAATGGCATTATTTAAGGTAGTTGGAAATTCAGCTAAAATAAATAAAGCTTTAAATGCTTGTAAAAAATTCAATCCAGTTATATTAGATCAAACAAAGAAATCTGCTGTAATTCAAATTACAGCCCTTAGAAGAGAAATTGATAAAATGGCAAAAAATTTAAAATCGCACGGTCTTATAAGTGTCTCAAGAACTGGAGCGGTAGCAATGACTAGAGGCGCTGAAATATTTAACTAATTAATTGAGGAGAAAAAAATGAAAATGTTTTATGAAAAAGATGCAGATGTTGAACTTATTAAAGGAAAAAAAATTGCAATTTTTGGTTATGGAAGCCAAGGACATGCTCATGCTTTAAACTTAAAAGATAGTGGAGTTAAAGAAATAGTTGTTGCTTTAAGAGAGGGATCTTCAAGTGTAGCAAAAGCTGAGTCTAAAGGTTTAAAAGTTATGAATTTATCTGATGCAGCTGCTTGGGCAGATGTAGTAATGATTTTAACTCCAGATGAATTACAAGCTGAAATTTATAAAAATCATATTGAGCAAAGAGTAAGAGAAGGAACAAGTATTGCATTTGCTCACGGACTAAATGTTCATTATGACTTAATTAAAGCAAGAAAAGATTTAGATGTATTTATGGTTGCTCCAAAGGGACCTGGCCACTTAGTTAGAAGTGAATATGAAAAAGGGGGCGGAGTTCCATGTTTGTTTGCAGTTCATCAAGATGGCTCAGGTAAAGCAAGAGATCTAGCATTGTCTTATGCATCAGCAGTAGGCGGTGGAAGATCTGGAATAATTGAGACTACATTTAAAGATGAAGTTGAAACAGACTTATTTGGAGAACAAACTGTTTTATGTGGTGGCTTAGTTGAGTTAATTAAAAATGGATACGAAACTTTAACTGAAGCTGGATATGAACCAGAAATGGCATATTTTGAAACTGTTCATGAAGTTAAATTGATTGTTGATTTAATTTATGAGGGTGGAATTGCAAATATGAACTATTCTATTTCTAATACTGCAGAGTATGGTGAATATGTTTCAGGTCCCAGAATTGTAAATAAAGAAGAAACTAAAAAAAGAATGAAAGAAGTTTTGACTGATATTCAATCTGGAAAATTCACTAAAGAGTGGATGGATGAATGTAAAAATGGTCAAAAAAACTTTCTTGCAACTAGAGCAAAACTAGCCGAGCATTCAGTAGAAAAAGTGGGTGCAGAACTTAGAGCTATGATGCCCTGGATTGGTAAGAAAAAATTAGTAGATAGCGATAAAAGTTAAATTTTTAGTATAAAATTTTATCTATAATAATTTTATTATTTCACCTATACTTTTTTAAATAAATTTAAAAAAGAGGAAATAATGAAAATCAAAAATTTTATAAGAGTTCTACTATCTGTAGTTCTAGTATTTGGATTTTCTTCAGCGTGGGCTAAAACTATTAAATGGTCAATGCAAGGAGACAGTCTTACACTAGATCCGCACGCACAAAATGAGGGTCCAACAACTCAAGTTTCAAGACAAATATACGAAGCTTTAGTTGAAAGAGCTGTGGATATGAAAATTCAACCAGCTTTGGCAACAAAATGGCAAGCCACTGATCCTAACACTTGGATTTTTACATTAAGAGAAGATGTTAAATTTTCTGATGGTTCTAAAATGACATCTGATGATGTTGTGTTCAGTATTTTAAGAGCTAAACAAAGAACCTCTGATTTTAAAGAATATATCAGCACAATTTCGGGAGTTGAGGCTGTAGGTGATTACTCCGTTAAGATTACAACAAGTAAACCAAACCCAATTCTTTTAAATCAATTATCTAATATTTTTATAATGTCAAAACCATGGTCTGAAAAGAATTTTGCTATGTCTCCTCAAAACTGGGACGCTGGACAAGAAACTTTTTCAGCAACTAATGCTTTAGGAACAGGACCTTTTAAAATTACATTAAGAGAGCCTAATACTAAAACAGTGTTTAAAAGAAACAAGCATTGGTGGGGTGAGATGACAGATAAAAAAGTAACTCAAATTGAATTGCTTCCAATTAAAAATGCAGCAACTAGAGTTGCAGCATTATTATCTGGAGAAATTGATTTAGTTACTGATGCACCAGTTCAAGATTTGGCTCGTATCGGATCTTCATCTGCACACAAAGTTGAAAGTACTGCGCAAATGCGTACGATTTTCTTAGGAATGGATCAAGCAGCTGATCAGTTAAGAACTGGTAATACAGGTGATAACCCATTTAAGAAAAAAGAGGTAAGACAAGCTCTTTATCAAGCAATTGATATTGAAGCGATCAAGAAAAAAGTTATGAGAGGTTTAAGCGAACCTGCTGGAATTATCACTTTCCCAGGTGTAAATGGGTATACTACAGATCTTGATAAAAGATTACCTTATGACGTAAATGCTGCTAAAAAACTATTAGCGGATGCAGGTTATCCAAATGGTTTTGATGTTGAACTAAGATGTCCAAATGACAGATATGTTAATGACGAAGCAATTTGTACAGCCGTTGTTGGAATGTTTGGTAAAATTGGTGTCAACGTAAACTTGTTTGCACAAACTAAAAGTAAACACTTTAAAGAACTTAAAGATAACCAAGGTGATTTCTATATGCTTGGCTGGGGTGTTCCTACTCTAGATAGTCACTATGTGTTTCATTATTTGTATGAAAGTGGTGCTAGCTGGAATAAAGTTAACTTTAGTAACTCAGAGGTAGATGCTGCTATAAGAGTTATGGAAGGTGAAGTTGATTTAGATAAAAGGAATGCTGCAATAGCTAATGCTTGGAAAATTGTAAAAGATGATATTTCTTATCTTCCATTACATCACCAAGTAATTTCTTGGGCAGCAAAAAATAATGTTAACGTGCCTATTAGACCAAATAACGAACCGTTATTTAAGGCTGCTAGCTTTAACTAAATAATATTTTTACTAGCCCTTTAAAATTATAAAGGGCTAGTATCAAAATAATAATACCTTCTTAAATTGATAAAATATTTCTTTAAACGACTGTTTCAGTCTGCTTTGGTGATGCTTGTTGTTGCCTTTGTGTCGTTTTCATTATTCAATTTTGTAGGAGATCCAATCAACAATATGGTTGGAGAAGAGACTTCAGATGAAGAAAGGTACGAACTTAGAGAAACATTGGGATTAATGGATCCTATTCATGTTCAATTTTCTAGATTTGTGGTTAATGCATCCAAAGGTGAATTTGGTATTTCTTATCAATTAAGAAGACCTGTTTCTGAGTTAATAGCAGAAAGATTGCCCGCAACAATCGAACTTGTTGTAATATCAGCTTTAATTGCTCTAATAAGCGGAACTCTTCTTGGAGTTTATACAGGAATAAATAGAAAAAGTTTTGTAAGTGATGTTATTTTGGCAGTCTCTCTTCTTGGGGTTTCGCTTCCAACTTTTGTTATTGGTATATTATTTATATATTTATTTGCAGTTATCTTGGGAATATTACCTTCTTTTGGAAGAGGCGAAGTAGTTGACCTCGGATTTTGGACTACTGGATTTCTATCAATTTCAGGATGGAAAGCAATTATTCTTCCTTCAGTTACACTAAGCCTTTTTCAAATGACTTATATAATTAGACTTGTTCGAGCAGAAATGATGGAAATTTTACAGACAGATTATATTAAATTTGCAAGAGCAAGAGGGATCAGTGAAGAGAGTATAAAATATAAACACGCATTAAAAAATGGATTAATCCCAGTAATTACAATTGCTGGAATAAATATTGGAACATTAATCGCTTTTTCAATAATTACCGAAACAGTTTTTCAGTGGCCGGGTATGGGATTTTTATTTATTCAAGCAGTTCAGTTTGTTGATATTCCAATTATGTCTGCCTATTTAGTATTTATAGCGTTTGTTTTTGTAATGATAAATTTTATAGTTGATATTTTGTATTATTTTATAGACCCAAGAATTCGAGTGAAGGGGGATAGTGTCAGTGGATAACAATATTAACACTACCTGGTCAAGAATTAAAGATAGTGATATTTTTTTTAGTTTTAAAAAATCTCCGACAGCTATAATTTCATCGTTTATTTTATTTATAATTTTCTTCTGCTCTTTTTTTGTTGAGCTAATTACTCCTTACAATCCATTTGACCCTTCTTCGTTATCTTTAATGGAAGCATTTACGCCTCCATCTTGGACAGAGGAGGGATTATCAAAATTTATCTTAGGAACAGATGGACAAGGAAGGGATATGCTATCTACAATTTTGTATGGATCAAGAATTTCATTAATAGTGGGTTTTTCTGCAATTATATTTAGTTTGATATTAGGAGTTGGACTTGGATTGACTGCTGGATATTTTGGGGGGAAATATGAAATGATTATAATGAGATTAACCGATGTTCAATTAACTGTTCCAAGTATTTTAATGGCTTTATTAGTTGATGGTATTGCAAGAGGATTAATTTCTAGAGAGATGCATGATGAAATGGCAATTTATGTTTTGATATTTGCAATTGGCATTTCGGAATGGCCACAATTTGCGAGAGTATCTAGAGCGGCAACTTTAGTTGAAAAAAATAAAGATTATGTTTCAGCATCTACAATAATTGGAGTTTCAAACTTAGTTATTATGTTCAAGCATATCTTGCCAAACATTTTAAGACCAGTATTGGTAATAGGAACTATTGGTCTTGCACTTGCAATTATTGCTGAGTCTACACTAAGTTTTTTAGGTGTTGGCGTTCCACCAACAACACCATCACTTGGAACTTTAATTAGACTAGGAAATGATTTTTTATTTTCAGGTGAATGGTGGATTACTTTTTTTCCAGCAATATTTTTAGTAATACTTGCTTTTTCTATTAATTTATTAGGGGATTGGATGCGTGATACGTTAAATCCAAGATTAAATAAATGAGTTTCTTAAAAATTAAAGATCTAAGCGTGAACTATCAAATGAGAAAAGAAACCGTTTATGCAGCAAAAAATGTAAATATTGAAGTTAATAAAGGAGAAATATTAGGTTTAGTAGGTGAATCTGGATCAGGAAAAAGCACAGTAGGAAACGCAATTATTAATTTAATTGATGAACCAGGTAAAGTTTCAAGTGGTTCTATTTTATTAGGTGAGCTTAATATTCATGAAGATCCTAAAAACATTGTTAAATATAGAGGAAAAAAAATTGGACTTATATTCCAAGATCCACAAACCTCACTTAATCCAATACTTACAATTGGCGAGCAATTAATAGAAACTATTCAAACACATCTAGCATTAACTAAAGAAGAGGCAAAAGAAAGATCGATAAGTTTGCTTAAAGAAGTTGGAATAAAAGATGCTGCAAAAAGATTTGATGATTACCCTCATCAGTTCTCAGGTGGAATGAGACAAAGAGTAGTTATATCACTTGCATTATGTTGTGAGCCTGAATTACTAATAGCAGATGAACCAACTACTGCACTAGATGTATCTATTCAGTCTCAAATTTTAGATTTAATTAAAAAATTAACTAAAGAAAGAAATTTAGCAGTAATTTTAATTACTCATGATATGGGTGTTATAGCCGAAACAGCTAACAGAGTAGCAGTAATGAAAAATGGTGATGTAGTTGAAATCGGTATCACTAAAGAAATATTAACAAACCCAAAGGAAACTTACACCAAAAGTTTAGTAAGTTCTGTACCTCCAACAAATAAAAAGATATCTAGATTTGTGATTATCGAAAAAGAAAATAATATTGATAATAAAAATAATCTAAAAATATTAAATAGATGGACTAAAAAGAAAATTATAAAACAAGATTTAGTACAAGTTAAAAATTTAAGTAAAAGTTTTGATGATAATTTTTTTACTGAAAGTTCAAAAAATTCTGTAATGGCCGTTAATGATGTTTCTTTTAATATTAGAGAAGGAGAATCATTTGGATTGGTAGGAGAAAGTGGTAGTGGAAAATCAACAATAGCAAAAATGATTGTAAATTTATTCAAACCATCTGCAGGTGAATTTTTTTTTGATAATGTTTGTGTAACAAAAATTAAACAAAATTCTGAAATGATGAAATTTAGAAAACAAATACAGATGATATTTCAAGACCCTTATTCATCATTAAATGGAAGACTAAAAGTAAGAGATATAGTCTCTGAGCCTATAAAGCTTCACAACCCCTTAATAAGTAAAAATGATTTAGATAGTTATGTTTTTGATTTATTAGAATCAGTTGAGCTTGCTCAAAATTCAGCTGATCGTTATCCACATGAATTTTCTGGTGGTCAAAGACAAAGAATATCAATTGCAAGATCATTAGCAACACAGCCTAGACTTTTAGTTTGTGATGAACCAACTTCTGCTTTAGATGTAAGTATTCAAGCTCAAATATTAAATTTATTAAAAGACCTGCAAGAGCAACTCAATTTGACTATATTATTTATAAGTCACGATTTACCGGTAGTTAGACAAATGTGTGATAGAATTGGAGTATTAAGAGATGGTAAATTATGTGAAGTTTCAGATACTGAGGATTTATTTTTAAAACCTCAACATGATTACACAAAAGAGCTTTTACGCTTAATGCCAAAAATTGAGTCAATTTATAATTAAGATTAAATGACCTGAAACGGTCGTACAATAAGAGAAATTTAATAAATTATTTTGCAATCTCTCTTATAGATTGTATTATGATTTTTCTAGATTATTGAGTTATGAGCAGCAAAGATAGAGTTTTTATATTTGATACTACTATGCGAGATGGTGAGCAATCACCAGGTGCGTCTATGAGTTTGGAGGAAAAAATTCAAATAGCAAGAGTATTTGATGAATTAGGTGTTGATATTATTGAAGCTGGTTTTCCAATTGCATCACCTGGAGATTTTGAAGCAGTTTCAGAAGTAAGTAAAATTTTAAAAAATTCTATTCCAGCGGGTCTCTCTAGACACTCCGTAAAAGATATTGATAGAGCTTATGAAGCATTGAAGCATGCTCCAAGATTTAGAATTCATACATTTATTTCAACAAGTCCTTTACATATGAAACACAAGCTTAACATGTCACCCGAGGACGTATATGAGTCTATTGGAAAACATGTGGCGTATGCAAGAAAATTTACTGATGATGTAGAGTGGTCTTGTGAAGATGGGACAAGAACTGATATGGACTATATGTGTAAGACAGTAGAACTTGCTATTAAAAACGGAGCTACTACAATAAATATTCCAGATACTGTTGGGTATACAATACCTTCTGAATTTACATCAATAATAGAAACATTGTTAAACAAAGTTCCTAATATAGATAAAGCAATTTTATCTACTCATTGTCATAACGATTTAGGTTTAGCCGTTGCAAACTCTTTAGCTGGAGTTCAGGCAGGTGCAAGACAAATTGAATGTACAATAAATGGACTAGGGGAAAGAGCGGGTAATGCAGCATTAGAAGAAGTTGTTATGGCAATTAAAACACGACCAGACTTGTTACCTTATGATACAGGTATTAATACAACATTATTAAGTAAAGCATCAAAAATTGTATCGAATGCAACTGGTTTTCCGGTTCAATACAATAAAGCTATTGTTGGCAAAAATGCTTTTGCTCATGAAGCAGGAATTCATCAAGATGGGATGTTAAAGAATAGACAAACTTATGAAATCATGACACCAGAGAGTGTAGGAGTTAAACAAACTTCTTTAGTAATGGGTAAACATTCTGGAAGACATGCTTTCAAAGATAAAATGAATAGCTTAGGTTACCCTGATCTTACTGATGATGTAGTAAGTAACGCATTTGCAAAATTTAAAGTCTTAGCAGATAAGAAAAAACATGTTTATGATGAAGATATCATTGCATTGGTGGATGATAGTTTAATTATTGATAATAAAGTTAATGCTATTAGCTTAAAATCATTAAAGGTTTTTGCAGGAACAGGTGAACCACAAAGAGCAGAAATGACTTTAGATGTTTACGGAGATGTAAAACAAGCTTCAGAAACAGGTGATGGACCAGTTGATGCTATATTTAAATGTATTAAAGCTCTTTATCCACACGACGTTAATTTACAACTATATCAAGTTCATGCTGTAACAGAGGGAACAGATGCACAGGCAACAGTGAGTGTTAAAATTGAAGAAAAAGGTAAAACAACAGTGGGTCAAGCAGCTGATACAGATACATTAGTTGCATCAGCTAATGCTTATATTAATGCATTAAATAAAATGATTATTAAACGTGATAAAACAGCTCCAATGGAGCAAGAAAATCAAAAAGTGAGAGGTATATAAATGGGTTTATTTAGTAGAATTAAAAAAATTTGGAGTCAAGATATGGCAATCGATCTTGGAACAGCAAACACACTTGTTGTTTTAAAAGGACAAGGTGTAGTTTTAAATGAACCCTCTGTTGTTGCGATAGTTGATCAAAATGGAAAGAAAAATGTTTTAGCTGTTGGGGATGAGGCAAAAACCATGCTTGGAAGAACTCCTGGAAATATAAGTGCAATTAGGCCATTGAGAGATGGTGTGATTGCAGATTTCATAGTTACAGAAGAAATGATTAAACATTTTATTAGAAAAGTTCATAAAGGAAGTACATTTGCAAATCCTAGAATCTTGATTTGTGTTCCAACAGGGTCAACTCCGGTAGAAAGAAAAGCAATTCAAGATAGTGCATTGGCTGCTGGCGCAAGAAGAGTTCAGTTAATTGAAGAACCCATCGCTGCTGCTATTGGAGCAGGACTACCAATTTCTGAAGCAACAGGTTCTATGATTATTGATATCGGAGGTGGTACCAGTGAGATTGCTGTAATGTCATTAGGAGGATTAGTTTACTCTAAATCTTTAAGAGTAGCGGGGGATGCAATGGATGAAGCAATAGTTAATTATATGCGTAAAGAATATAATTTATTAATTGGAGATAGTACTGCTGAAAAAATTAAAAAAGAAATGGGAACAGCTTTACCAACTGGAAAAAATACTTATCCTGTTAAGGGTAGAGATCTTAGATCTGGTACTCCAAAAGAAGTAAACATTACTGAGGAAGATACCGCAGAAGCATTAAATGATATCATGAAAGAAATGATTAATGCTATTAAACAAGCTTTGGAAAACACTCCGCCAGAATTATCAGCCGACTTAGTTGATATGGGATTAACTTTAACTGGTGGTGGAGCATTATTAAAAAATATTGATAAAAGGTTTTCAAAAGAAACAGGACTACCTGTGCATGTTGCAGAAGATCCATTATCTTGTGTTGCTATCGGAACTGGAAAAGCATTAGATCAAGATGAAACATTCTCTGCTATGTTATCTGAATACTAAGATCAATGGCTGTAATCAGAGATGATTTTGTAATTGCAATTAGATCAGCTTTTTTAAAGAAAAGTTATCAACAAAAATTTTCATTATTAACTCTATTATTTTTATCAGTCGTTATAATAATATTAGGAAGTATTAATTTTAAACCTGTTCAATATGTCAAAATAGGTATTAACGAAATTGTTTATCGTTCATCATTTATTATTTCAATTCCAGAGAATTATTTTAAAAATTTAAGCATTAAACTAGATGAACATTTAAGTCTTTATGATCAATTTAAAAAAAATGAGACTGAATTAAAAAATTTAAAAGAAAAAAAATTAAATAATAATTTTTTAATATTAGAGAATAAAAAATTAAGAGAACTGATTAATGAAACACTTCAGTCAGAGGATTTGTATGCAAAGGTTTTAGTTGATAAAAACAGTCCTTATCTAAAATCAATTATCTTAAACAAAGGCTCAAAAGATAATGTAAAAATTGGTATGGCAATAGTAGATAATAGTTACTTAGTGGGCAAAGTAATTGAAGTAAATTATACCAATTCTAGAGCATTATTACTGTCTGATTTAAATAGTAAAATTCCAGTTCTCTTAGAACCACTAGATATTCACGCTGTGGTGTCTGGCACTGGAAGTAATTATGGAGTGATTGAGTATACAAAAGATGATTATGATCAAAAAATAAAAGGTAAAGAAATTATTGTTTATACTTCTGGTTATGGAGGTTTATTTAAACCTGGTTTACCTGTGGGTAAATTGATTAATGATAATAAAACTAACAAAAATATTGTAAGTTTTTATTCTGATTTTAGACAACTAGATTATGTAAAAATTGTTTCTTATGACATTGGGAGTGGAAATTAATGTCATCACTCAATAAAAATGATCTTATAAAATCACTATTGTTTTATCTCCCTATATTTTTTTTATTTGCATCTGTATTAAATGAAATTGATTTAAATTATCTAGAAATTGAATTTTTTTCTTTTAACTTTGTTCATATTTTAATTTTTTATTGGACATTAAAAAACCCAAGATATTTAAGTTATGGTTCAATATTTTTAGCAGGTATAGTCAATGATGTGGTTGTTGGCTTACCAATGGGTGTAAGTAGTTTTTGTTATCTATTAATCTGTGCTGTTACTGCGTATTTAAGAAATATAACAATTACACCAAATTTTATTAATGATTGGATATCATTATTATTTACAATTTTATTAATTAATTCAATTCAAGTTATAGGTTTAGATTTTATATTCTCAATCGAAGTTAATTATATGCAATATTTAGTAAATTCAGGGTTCACTTTTATTTTTTATCCAATATTTTTATTTCTGTTTAATATCATTGAAAAAAAGATCAAAATTCAAAAAAATGATTAAAGGAAATTTCACAATAAGAAAATCAGACATCATAAACAGACGAATGTTCATCATTGGTACTGCAAAATTAATTATTTTTGGTGGATTAATTGCTCGTTTATTTTCACTTCAAATAAATGAAAATAAAAGATACTTAACATTATCAGACAAAAATAGAATAAGGGAGTGGAAACTGCCTCCTACAAGAGGCAACATTACAGATTATTTTGGAAATATAATTGCAGGAAATTTAAAAGTATATCAATTACATATTATTCCTGAGCAAGTAGAAAACTTTAATTATCTACTCTCAAGATTAAAAGTTATTTTAAATCTAAGTATAAAAAGAATTGAAAAGATTAAAAAAGAAAGAAAACAATTAAAACCTTGGGAAAGTTTAATTGTTTCAGAAAATTTAACTTGGGATCAATTTTCTAAAATTAATAATTATTTATATGAATTAGCAGGGGTCAAACCTGTCATGACTATTTCTAGAGATTACCCGTTTAGTGATATTTATACTCATGTACTAGGATATGTCAGTCAACCTAATGAAGACGATATTTTGTCAAATGAAATTATTCAAGAAAAATTTGTTCCAGGAATAAAAGTTGGCAAGTTAGGACTAGAGAAGACCTTAGAAAATGACTTAATTGGAGTAAATGATATTCAAAGATACGAAGTAAACGCTTATGGCAAAAGAATTAACCAACTTGAATATCAAAAAGGTAAACAAGGTTCAAAAATAAGGATAACACTTGATACAGAAGTTCAAAAATTATCTGCTAAACTATTAGAAGGAAAAGCTGGATCAATAAGTGTAATGGATATTTATACAGGTGAGGTGATTGCTATGTACTCTTCTCCATCCTATAACCCAAATTCATTTTTATTTGGTATAAGTAAAGATGAGTGGCAATTAATTAGAAACAATCCATTAAAGCCGTTAATTAATAAAACCCTTTCTGGACTTTATTCTCCAGGATCAACCATTAAACCAATTGTTGCTTTGTCAGCTTTAGAAAATGGAATTATTGACTCTAAATTTAAAGTTCAATGTAAAGGCAAAATGGAACTTCATGGCCAAACATTTCACTGTTGGAAAGAAAAAGGACATGGATACGTTAGTTTAAATAATGCAATGAAACAATCTTGTGATACTTATTTTTATGAAGTCGCAAGAATACTTGGTGTAGATCGATTAAAAGTTACTGCTGATAAATTTGGTTTAGGAAAAAAAGTTCTTGGTGAATATTTTGAAAATGAAAAAGCAGGACAGTTTCCAGATACTAAATGGAAAATAAATAAACTTGGCAAAGGCTGGGTGTTAGGTGAAACCTTAATTACAGGAATTGGACAAGGATATACTCAAACAACGCCTATCCAACTTTGTTTAATGACAGCACAAATTGCAAATGGTGGTTATAAAATTCAACCTAAAATTTTAACAGATGATAATCAATTAACATCTGAACAAGTTAAAAAGGCCATGCAAGATAGTAAATCAAATGATTTTTACGAGCCATTATATGATGATCAAAAAAATATTAGAATAGTTCAAGAAGCAATGTTTAGTTCAACTAATGAATTAATGGGAACTTCTTATAGGTCCAGAATAGATGATCCAAAATATCAGTTTGCTGGCAAAACTGGAACTGCTCAAGTAAAACGAATTAGTAAAAGAGAAAGAGAACTTGATCTTAAAACTTTTCAAATACCTTATGAGGAAAGAGATCATGCTTTATATGTTGCATATGGACCATATAGAAAACCAAGATATGCATTAAGTATCATTGTCGAACATGGTGGCTCAGGTAGTGCGGCAGCAGCACCAATGGCAACTGAATTGTTTAAGTTAATAGTTGATCGACACCAATATAGAAAAAAACTAGCAGATTTTAAAGAATTTAGTATTTAGATGTATCATTATAGACGATTAAATTCAGACCAAAGTTTTTTTCAAAAAATTAAAAATTTGGATTATATTTTATTAATTTGCATCCTTGCATTATCAACATTAAGTTTTTTTATAATGTATTCTACTGATGGAGGTGAATTTCTTTATCACTCTAAAAGTCATTTAATTAAATTAGTCACTTTTTTTATTTTGATGATAGTGATTTCTTTTTTTAATATAAAATTCTGGCATTTGTGTTCTTATTTTTTATATGGAGCAATTATTCTATTACTGGTTTGGGTTTCCATTTATGGATTAAAAGTGTCTGGGTCACAACGATGGATTGATTTGTATTTTTTAGTTTTACAGCCATCCGAATTGATGAAAATAGGAATTATTTTATGTCTTGCTAAATACTATCATCGAGTAAGTATTGAAAAAGTAAATTCATTTTTAAGTATTTCCATTGCATTATCTATGATTTTGATCCCAATATTTTTTGTACTATCTCAGCCTGATCTTGGAACATCCATTTTAATAGTCACAAGTGGATTAATCGTATTGTGGCTGGGAGGAGTAAAAATTAAGTATTTTTTTATTTCTTTTATAACTTTTTTAATTTCATTGCCTTTTATCATTACTTCTTTAGAGCCTTATCAAAAGTTAAGAATTTTAACCTTTTTAAACCCCGATCGAGATCCATTAGGAGCTGGTTATCAAATTATCCAATCTAAAATTGCAATAGGATCAGGTGGATTTTCAGGAAAAGGTTTTTTACAAGGAACACAAAGCTATCTAGACTTTCTTCCAGAAAAACATACTGATTTTATTTTTACTTTATTTTCAGAAGAGTTTGGATTTGTTGGTTCAGTTGGACTTTTATTATTGTATACAATTATTATTTTAAGAATTATTCAAATAGGGTCTATCTCTAGAAGTAATTTTGCAAGACTATTTTGTTTTGGTTTTGCATTTGCAATTTTTATCTACATTACTGTTAATTTATCTATGGTATTAGGATTACTACCAATAGTTGGCTCACCACTTCCAATAATGTCTTATGGAGGATCCTCAATGCTTGCGACAATGATTGGTTTTGGCATTGTAATGAGCGCTAAAGTTCACAATCAACAAACTATAGCTTAAAATAATTCTAATATAAATTGTGTATAATATGTCACTTCTAAATGTCGTAATTTAATCTATATAAATGAACCATGAATAAAAATATCAAAGTTGGAATTGTTGGTGCTGGAATACAAGGGGTGTCGAATGCTTTATTTTTACAAAAAAAAGGATTTCATGTAACAATATTTGATAGAGATAATCCTGGTGCACAAGCTGCTTCTTATGGAAATGCTGGACACTTTTCACCTTATGCCTCAGTTCCTTTAAACCGTCCTGATGTTTTAGCAGATGTGCCTTCAATGTTATTGAGCTCTTCAGGACCTTTAGCATTAAAATGGAACTACGTTCCAAAAATGATTCCCTGGTTTTTAAAATTTATCATGAATTCAACAACAAAAAAAATGATGCATACTGCCAAAAATATGCATCAAATTTTAGATTTAGCATTACCAGCTTATGACGAATTATTTGATGAAATAGATTTAGAGGATTTAGTCGAAAATAAAGGAATTCTTTATATTTGGAATGATCAAGATTTAAAAAGTAGAGAGCTAGAAATTAAAATTAGAGATGAACTGGGTGTTGAACAGCAGTTAGTTAATAAAGCAGAAATTCATGATCTTGAACCACATATTAAACCTTTTTACCATGCTGGTGTTTATTACCCTTATGCAAGACACGCAAGAAATCCAAAAAAAATTCTTTTAAAACTTTTTGATTTATTTTTAAAGAAAGGTGGAAAATTTAACAAAGTAAATATCAAAGATATTAATTTTGATGAAGAAAGACCAGTTTTTAAAACTGAAAATCAAAGTTTTATTTTTGATAAAGCGGTAATTGCCTGTGGTGCTTTTTCAAAAAAATTAACTGATAATCTTAACGAGAGAATACCTCTTGATACTGAAAGAGGTTATCATGTTCATTTTAAAGGATGTGATCACATGTTAAGCAGACCTGTAATTTTTTCTAACAGAGGCTTTGGAATAACACCCATGGAACAGGGCTTAAGAGTAGTTGGAACTGTTGAATTTGGTGGTTTAGATAATCCATTGTCAAAATCTAGAGTTAAAAATTTAATAAATAATGCAAAATATATGTTGGGAGATTTGCCAGAACATGAAGATGAGTGGTTAGGATTTAGGCCGTCATTACCTGACTTTTTGCCGGTTATGGGTCCTTCTAAGAACCACAAAAATATTTTTTATTGTTTTGGTCACCACCACTTAGGTTGGACCTTAGGACCTATTTCAGGAAAAATAATTTCTGGAATGATTGCTAATGAAAATACTAATCTTAATTTAAAACCTTATAGCTCACTAAGATTTTCTTAATTTTTAGAGTCTAAAACTACAATAGTTAAATCATCTTTTTGTATATATTTGTAGCTCATAATATTATCGATGATTAATTTTAATCTCTCATTATTAGGTTTATCTTTATATTTAGTGATATAATTTTGGAATCCCTCTGAACCAAGCTCTTCTCCTTCTGGATTCTTAATTTCAGTAATTCCATCTGTAAAAATATACATCGAAGAATTTTCAAATTTTATTTTATATTCCTCATATTTTGTTTTTTTTACAATCCCTAAAGGAGGCCCAGACTCATTAAAATTTGAAAACTCATTTTTATCATTTAAAATAATTGGAGGTTCGTGACCTGCATTAGCAAGTAATAATTCTTTAGTATTGCTATCATATATCCCAATTAACATTGTAACAAACATTCCTCTTGATATTGTTTCACATATTTCGTTGTTAAGTTGTATTAGAAGTTCTGCTGGAGAGAAATTAGTTTTGCTTAGACAACTGTATAGACTTGAAGCTTTAGACATTAATAAAGAAGATTTTATCCCTTTACCTGATACATCTGCTACACCAAATCCATATTTGCCATCTCCCAAGTCGTTAAAATTATAAAAATCTCCCGAGATTACTTTTGCAGGAATATTTATCCCAGCTAACGGAAAAGGCTCTTTCTTATTGGAGGATAAAAGAGATTTTTGAATTTCACCTACAATCTCTACTTCTTTTTGCATTTTATTTTGCTCAATCATTTCTTGAGCCATTTTTGCATTTCTAATTGCAAGTGCAGCAGGTGTTGATAGCAGCTCTAAAAGCTTTCTATCATCTTCTTTGAATAATTTATCATTAGTTTTTTTATTTAAACAATGAATAACTCCAATACAATTATTGGCCGCAACTAGAGGAGAGCATAAAACTGAAAAAGTTGTAAAATTTGTTTTATTATCAAGATCAAAATAAAACTCAGCGATTTCTCGCACATCTTTTCTAACATCTCCAACTCTAATACATTTCTTTTGCTCTACAGCTTTTCCCATTACTCCATCTTTTAAATCAAGTTGATATTCATCTAAATGTTCTTGATTTTGTGATGCGATACATTCAAACTTTTTAGTTTTATTATTGATTAAAAAAATATTTGCAGCCTGAGCATTCAATCTGTCAATAATTAGCTTTAAAGCTGTGTTTAAAGTTTCATCTAAATCAAGAGACACTGCAAACTCTTGGTTCATTTTATTAATTATTTGTAAATCAATATTATCTTGAGACACTTCACTGTCATTTGATGGTTCTGGTTTTTTTGTTTTAAAAAAAAGCATTTTATTAGCTAGTATTTTAACCTCTTTTTGATAAATTTATCAAACATGGAAATTATATTATATTCACCAAACTTATATATTCATTTGCATGACGCAGTTGTGATTGTTCAATTTTTAATAGATGGTTTTGTTGAATTATCAAGTCAATTTAAAATATAATTAAAAAAATTTCAGTGGATCTCATATTTATTATTGTAATTGGAGCTCTTTGGGGCAGTTTTGCTAATGTCTGCATTTATAGATTGCCTCTTGAAAAAGGAGTGGTATCTGGCAGATCTTATTGTCCTAAATGTAAAAAACAAATTAATTGGTACGATAATATCCCAGTTTTATCTTATTTATTCATTCAAGGAAAATGTAGAAAATGTAAGAAAAAAATTTCATTTCAATATCCACTTGTAGAGACCATAAGTGCTTTTATTTTTTTGATAATTTATACTTTGTATGGAATATCTTTAACCACACCGTTATTAATTATTTTAGGCTTATCATTTCTTATAATTTTTTTTATAGATTTAAAACATTATATAATTCCTGATAATTTAACTTTTCCAATGATGTTTCTAGGATTTGTTAAATCATTTGATCCAAATTTAAACGACTTATTTCCTAATTATATTCATTCTCTGATTGGAGGAATTTTTGGATATGGAATTATTTGGTCAATTATATTTTTATACAAAGTAATAAGGAATAGAGAAGGAATGGGTTTAGGGGATGCGAAATTATTAGCAGTTATTGGTTTTTGGTTTGGCTGGATTTCAATACCATTTGTAATATTTATTTCTTCTGTAGTTGCACTTATAACAGTTACACCAAGTTTGATGAATAAAAGTAAAAAACTTACCTCAGAAATTCCCTTTGGTCCTTTTATTATTATAGGATGTATTGTGTATATTATTTTTATTGAACAGTTTAAGATTATGTTTTTTTAACTAGCTATAATAACTTTGGTTAAAAATTTTCTCTCCAACTACTTCTATATTTATTAACTCCACTGCTTAACGACTCTATGACTACAAGGTCATCTTTATTTGGATTTTCTGATTTTTCTGTAATATTTGCATAAATTTTTGATCCATGAATAACTAATTTAGATAAAACACCCGTTCCAACAAAATAACATTCCTCTCCTTTATGTTTGTTTGGATTACCTGGAAACCTGCTTGAAATATTTGTTCCACATTCTGCATCAGCTGCACAAATAAATGCATCACCCGAACCACAAGATAAATTATTTTTACTACTTGGTTTATAAATTGGATAGTAGACAGTACCATCTGCAAGTGATGGTTCAGCTACAACCTTTTTTTGATCTGTTAATTTTATATACCAACCAAGATCTGCATTTTCAGGACAGTTTGCACCTGTACTATCAGATGTGGTATCTTTGCAGTTTGTTAATTTATCTGCTGTTGCTACATCATTAACATGACCAAAGAAAGGAAAGTGCACATCTTTAATTCCAAACATTAAGTTGTCAACAGATGCGGGATTAACCATTACATCATTAAGATTTAAATAGTCTCCTGTTCCTCCATACAGCCAAAGTTTTTTATATTTTGTGCCAATTCCAGCCTCTAAAGAATGATACATGAATCTATTATTGAATAATCTACTGGCTTCAAGGTTAATTAAAGTAGTTTGATCATATAAATCAATTGGTAGAGATTTAGATGATAATGAGTCACTTGTTGGATCATAAGCATGCTCATATTCCATATTAGTTAAATTAATTTTAGTAATCTTGCCCTCTAAATCCGATAAATAGACTAAAGCACCTATATATTCAGCTTCACCTGAATTTCTTGCGTTAATTACTACTGGTGTTGATGGTAAGGAGTTTACAATATCATTTGGAGTATCTTCTATATCTATTCTCTTTTTTACTTTTCCTGTCAACCAGTCAATTATATAAACATTAGATCCAATTTTTGGATATGGATAACCATAACCACCAGACATAACTGCAACGTACTCATCATCTAGAATATCATTATCCCCTCTGCCTTTATTCGGTATCCTAATTACTCTAGGGGATGACCATGTTTCACCTAAATATCGGTAATCAAAATCTCCTCCTCCTGCAGCTATATCACCAATTTGGATTATACTGATAGTAGAATTTGGAATTGGACTTATTTTAGATTCTCCAAGTGTATCAAAAAGATAATCTTTAGAAAAAGTAAAAATTGTATTTCCATCTAAGTTTTGTAGATTTGTACTTGCTGTAACATCTATTCCATCTGCTAGGATTGTTAGATTTGTTTTGTTAATTGTATCTCCAACTAAAGTCCATTTTTTTCCTTTGTAACAAGAAGTTGTACCTGTGCTATCACAAATATTCGTAGTACCACTTTCTTTATTGGTAATTGCATTATAAGTTTCTTTAAAATCAGCAATGGAAACTCTTTTTGAACTATATGAAAATTCAGAAATCTCTCCATTTTCTGAAGCATGAAAAATTTTTTGTGCTGCTGGATCGTTTAATACTGAATAAATATGATAAGGTTTAAATGGATTAGTGACATCCAATAAGGTAAATCCTGAACCACCTCTTCCATAAGTTACCATTAATAATGTAAACCAATCAGTTCTTTTTAAAACTGGATGATAAAAATAAGTATCATGGACGGTAATTGAACCATCGAGTAAGAATAACGGGTTTGATCCTCCACCATCATCCTGATTATAATTTGGATTTATCATCTTTGGCATTTTAGGAATTACAAGTGGTGGAACAAATCCCCACAACTCTTCTCCTGTGTCTGTTGTAAAAGCGTGCAAAATCCCATTATTAGCTGCTGCATAAATTACCTCTCTTCTTGGCGTATTATTATCAGCCCAAGCTGAATAATTATTCTTAGCTCTAAAATATGCTTCTTCATTTTTTTTTTCAGAAGATCTTCTTGCTGAAGGAACTCCAACTGTTACAAGTTGTGAATTATAAATATCTGCAATGTAAGCTTTGACAATTCCACCACCAGTTTTTGTTTTTTTCTCTTCTCTAGTTCTGTATTCTTCTAAATTACAATCTCCATCGTAATCAAAATAGTCTTCTCCTCTTATAAAATTTATTAATCCTTTGTCTTCATCATTATTTGTTCCATCTCTTACTATGGATTGACTTTTACATCTTAATAAATTTTCACGTCCGTCTGATACCGCTAGTTTGCTATGGTACTCTTGTATTTGATTTCCAGTTTTCTCAAATAATCCTCTAATTTCAGAAACATTGTTAATATGAAAATTATTCCAATCAGACGTATAATCTGTACCAGGTAAAGCTGTCCAAATTTTTCGACTGTCTGGGTTTTTCATTTGTTTGGCTGCATTCCATTTAAAACCATCTCCGGTAGTTAATGACCCACTATGCGCCTCGCCATCAGATGTTAATTCTGTCTTTATGATAGTTCCCCACCATTCTTTTGTATTTCTGTTCTGAAATTTTGCTTGATACAATTCACCCTCTGATAAGACTTCTGCTGATATAGAAGGGGCCGAGTAAGCAACTGTTTTTGATATAATTTCTCTTACTATTGAATTAGTAACTGCTTTTAGATCTTCTGGAGTTTTAGCAACAAAAAAACCTTGTTTATCTGATCCTTCCGTACCACCTGCAATTGCAATTTCCTTAAATCTTTTTTCTACAACAGATTTACCTACAACATCACTTCCATATCCAACTGAATAAGTTATGATTTTTTTTGATCTAAAAAGACTTGAAATTTTTGACTTAGCATACCTATGAGTATCATCCTTCCACTCTCCATCTCCAATAAGAATAATAGCAGTAGTTTGGCAATCCAGTTCAGAATTATGTGGATTAATTGTTGGATCAAAATAATTAAAATATTTATTTGCTAAATCAGCAAACCCTCTAGCATGTGTACCATAATGAAGAGCAAAATCTGTACTTAAAAAATTTAATATTTGCTCAGATCCCAGTGGATTAATTCCTACGGCCATATAAGCATCCTCGCTTGGATTAACTGGAGCATTAAAAATAGGCTGCCCTCGTTTATAAAAACCATTAAAACTTACTGATCCACCATTCCATAACCCTAGTCCAAAGTTTGCTTGAGTTAAAATAGAAGAATCACTTAAGACAGATTTAATTGCATCTTTTGCACCCGTAATTCTTGAAACTCCTTTATTTCCAAAGCTTCTAACAAAACTTAAGTCATCTTTTTTAAGAACAGTTATTTCTAGTCTTTCAGAGTTAGCAACATAAATTAAATTTTGATCTGCCGCATTTCCATTTCCAATATCAATACCTCTTGGATAGTATAAATAAGGATCTTCATTTCCATCGGTATCGGTTTTATAACCTTCAGCTACACCTACAGATTTAATAAGTTTTACGGTTGAGCCGTTATCTTGATACTTACAAATTTTATGCCTATTAAAACCTGATGTATAAATGAAACCATTACTATAAACGATGCTATCACCTTTTCCTCTTCCACACTCAGTATCTTTTTGAGCTGAAAATAAGCTAGATCCAACTGGGCAACCTGAGCTATTTAATTCATATTTATATAAGTTTCCGTTTACACCATCTTTACTAAAAAGATAATCTTTAGTTCCAATTCTAGCCACATCAATTGCGTCATCCAAACGATCCAGTGTTGATAAGGCCACACTACATTTCATCCAATTATTTGATGAAAGGTGTCCATTGAGTGTGATTACAGTCCATGATTTCTTTGTTATATATAAAAGTTTACCAGTATTTTGATTGATGCTCATTGCTCCAACACCAGTAAACATAGTGGCTGCACCTTTATTTCTCATATCTTTTGGTGCACTGGAGTCTTTAAAAGTTCCGTTTGAAGAATTTGCTTTTGCTGTAAAAAATCTATTTTCGTTTTTTTTATTTTTATTGATAGACATCAAAGCAGATGAAGAACCTGTCTTTGTATGAGATCTATCGACAACTGCATAAATGTAACCCCCATATATATCAATTGATTTAGTGTAATCTAAATTTCCTTTTTTATCATTTAAGACAATCCCATTTCTTTTTCCAAAAATACTATCAGCAGTTACCCATTTGTCCGTATAAGGATTCCAATAGTTAATTCCCATATTTGCAGTCATTGCAGAAAAATAATTACCATTAAAATTTCCAACAACATCAACAGGCGCGCCTTTCATGCTGTCACCATTTTTTGCATCTAGTCCATCCGCTGGTTCAAACATACTGTTAGATTTATCGACTAAAAATAAAATATTTGCTGGAATTGAATTTCCTGATCCTGGAGGAAGTGATTTTGCTAATGCTGAATTAGTAAGTGCTAAAATTAAAAAAATAAATAATAATCGTAAATAAATCATGGTAAATTTATAAAGAATATTTATTGCTTATAATCAAAAAAATTTCTAAAGAACCCAATATGATCAAATTATCTTAATTGTTAAGTTTAAATGTTTAAATTGAATTTATTTGGTTTTGAATTGTATCAACTAATTTTTTAGAATTTTTTTCATTATAATACCCGAAATATCAACCCTTCTAGTATAGTAATATAAAAATTTAATATGTAATTCTGAGTACAATTTTACTCGTATATTATTACTTGAAATTTATTATATTTGATTTTACTAAACATAAACCAAATCTATATTCTAATAGTATTAAACAATGCTCAATAATTTAATTAAACAAGTTTCAAAAATAGTTGTTGGAAATGAAAATAAAATCAAACTTACATTAGCTGCTATATTATCTGAGGGCAGTGTGCTCATTGAAGACAACCCAGGGTCAGGTAAAACTACATTTGCAAAAACAATTACATTAAATTTAGGACTAAACTTTAAGAGAATTCAATTTACTTCGGATTTATTGCCAAGTGATATTTTAGGATTTAATATTTTTAAAAATGAAGAGCTTAATTTTCAACAAGGACCAATATTTACAAATATTGTTTTAGCTGATGAATTAAACAGAGGAAGCCCAAAATCTCAAAGTGCGTTTTTAGAGGCGATGGAAGAAAAGAATATTTCAATAGATGGGCAGACTTATAAATTACCAGATCCTTTTTTTGTAATTGCTACTCAAAATCCAATGGATAGCTCAGGAACAAGCACTCTTCCAGATAGTCAGTTAGATCGATTTATGATCTCATTTTCACTTTCTGAATTAAACGATCAAGATAAGATACTAATGTTAAAAAATAATATTGATTTGGATAATATTAATTGTGAAAAGATAAATTGGAGAGAAATAAAAGATAAAAAAAATCAAGTTAATGTAAGTGATGAAATTTATAATTATGTCTTAGAAATTGAACAGACAATTCGTTCTTTAGATCAACAAATTTATATTTCCCCACGTTGTCTTAAACAAATTATTGATCTTGGAAGAGGGTGGGCAATGATTCATTCAAAAAATTATGTAACACATCAGGATATAAAAGACTTGTTACCTTACGTTCTAAAACATCGAATTAAGTTTCTAAAACAAGAAGAAAAGAAGGATTTTGTCATCAACGAAATACTTAACAAAATCAATATTAAGAAATGATAGCTTCAGCTATTAAAGGAATTTTTAATCACCAAATATTTGAAAATATCTTAAATAAAAATAGATCTAAAATTATTATTTATCCAAATTTAAATGGTCTTAGTGTTGGGGTGCTAGTTTTTTTTTGTTTTTTAATATCTGTGTTTTATGAAAATAACTTTGCTTTACTGTTATCAATTATTATTTTTTTTATATTCTTTATTTCAATTTTTATCTCTAATCAAAATTTAAATCATTTGGATATTCAATGGAAAGATGAATATTTTTTAGAACAAAATAAATATGAAAAAATTTATTTACAAATTTTAAATGATACTAATGAAAAGAAATTAAATATTGATTTAGTTTATCAGGATAAAACTATTGGAAACTTTAATTTTTTAAAAAGATTTAATAAAATTTTTATACCATTTTTTAATGAAAAAAGAGGTGCATTTAAAATTCAAAGATTAAGATTAAAATCGACTTATCCATTTGGCATTATAAGAACAAAAAGATTTTTTGATTGTGAAAGTAAATTAATTGTTTTTCCTAGAATGTTAAAACCCAATCAAGATTTATTGAATGAATTTAATATAAATTTAAATGGACACACATTGGATGAGTTTGATGGAATTGAAGATTATAAAAATGGTGATGATTTTTCAAAAATCGCCTGGAAAAAATCAACTCTCAAAAATAAAAAATATATTAAAAAATTTGAGCAACCAGAGAAAGAAAAGAAATCAGTTTTAAATTTAGATTTATACCAAAGTATAGAATTTGAAACTTTATTGGGTTATGTAACTTTTATTGTTCAGCACTATTATAAAAATAAGATCAATTTAATTGTTAAACACTTAGATCAAACTTTTTATCTTAATCAAAATGAAAATTCTTTAAAACAGATTTTAAAATATTTAGCAAATGTCCAGAACTAAGATTTTAGATTTAAAATATTTATCCTTTTCAATTTTATTATTATGCTTGGTATCAATTTCTGAGAATTTATCTTTAACTAATAAAATATTCTGGGCTGCATTAATAGTCATTAGTATATTTTTGTTTAATTTAAAATTTAAATATAAAAATGTTCTCACAGGTCTCTATGCATTAGGACTATTGTATCTACAATTCACTTTTGATCGGTATATTTTTTCTGAAGAATTCTTTATTCACTGCCTTGGCGTTTTACTTATCGTTAAGTATGCTGAAATAAATACTAAGAATAATGAATTATCATTTTGTCTAATTTGTATGATCATCAGTATTACAAGTCTGATTAATGGACAGGATATTTTAAGTTCGGTAATTGCACTATCTATAATTATTCTATCTGTAGTTAACTTGTATCTCATTCAACAAAAAGAAGTGATGGATTTTAATTTTAAAAATGTATTAAAATATCTAAGTTTTGGATTAACTATTTTTCCAGTTATTATCATTTTCTATTTAATCTTCCCTCGTGCAGAAATAAATTTTAGATTATTTAATCCATCAGGAAGCTCTTTAGGGATACCCGATACTATTCAATTAGGATCATTTGAAGAGTTTTCTAATTCTGATGAAAAAGTTTTCACTTTAGTTAATCAAGATTTTAAAAAGGAAGATTTATATTTTAGAGTTAAAATATTTGATTTTATGGAACCAGATAAATCATGGAGACCAACATCTGGGCTTTATTTTTATAATCAATTTAAAAATTCACTTAAAATAAAAAACTTGAATAAAATTAGTGATACCTATGAGATAATTTTAGAACCTTATAAAAGAAGATGGATCCCATCCCTAAATAATTCTGAACCCATCTCAGATACAATCAATATATCTAACGATTTTTATAATCAAACTTTTATAAGTAAAAAGCCTATTGATCGAAAACAACAAATAAAATTTCAAAAATATAATATAAAATATGAACTCAGCGATGAGATTAAAAATTATTATATTGATCTACCTGATACCATTTCAAAAGATCTAGTTGATTGGGTCAATATTAATAAAAAAAATAAATCGAATATCCAATTTTTAGATCATATTTTAAATACTTTTGCAGATGGCACTTATTTTTATAACTTAAATCCCGAAGTAGATGCTGGTAACAACTACGCTGACTTTTTTTTAAAGTTAAAAGAGGGATATTGTGAATATTATGCAGGGACTTTTGTGCTACTTTCAAGACTTGCAAATATTCCAAGTCGAATTGTATCTGGGTATTATGGGGGAGATCTTAATACAGTTGGTGATTTTTATGAGTTTAAACAGAAAGACACTCATGCTTGGGCAGAAGTTTGGTTAGATGACAGAGGGTGGGTTAGAGTTGATCCTACTTCAGTTATACCAGCTTTAAATGTTAAAAATTCTTTAAATGAGGTTTTTAATGATGAAAAAATTGTAAATACTTCATTGTTTTCACCTAAAATATTTAAATTAATGAACTATTATATTGGGTATGCTGATTTTGTCTGGACAAGACACTTATTGTCTTATGATAATAATAAACGAATTTCATTTATTGAAGAAATATTTAATTTAAAATTTTCAAAAATATTTATTTGGATTTTTGCTCCTGTTTTCATATTTTTAGGCTTTAAAATTATATTTAAAATTAATACAACAACTATCATTAATTTATTATTTAATTTTATAGTTTGGAAAAGTAAAAAAGAAAAAAAGGTATTAAATTCAGATACTCATCAACAAATTATTAATAAATTAAAATTACATACCCAAAATAAATATGGATCATTTTTCAATTTGTATGAAAGCTTTAGATATTCAGATCAAAATATTGAATTGACAAAAATATTTAGAACTTTTATGTCATCAAAGTAAATATGAAAAAAATAATCTCAGTTTTAGTTATATTAATTCTTGCTGTTTATGTTTTGGTTGAATTTGTAGGTGATAGTATAATTAAAGGATCTCTTGAAAGTAATATTACAAATACCTTAGATAGAAAAACAACTATAGGAGATTTAAATATCAGCTATCTAAGTGGAAGTGCTGAGATAGAAGACTTAAAAATTCAAAATAAAGATTTTCCTGGTCATTTAATTTTATTAAAGAAGGCATCTGCAAAATTAAACACTTCTTCTATATTTAGCGATAAAATTGAAATTGATGAAATTTTAATCAACGGAGTAAATTTAAGTTATTATTTTATTGTTAATAATAAAATGAAAATAAATGATAATGTTAAATCTTTACAAAAAACATTAAATAAAGAAAGCTCAGCTTCTTCAAGTTCTAAAAAGTTTGTAATTAAAAATTTAAAGCTAAATAATATTATTATTTCAGCAAAATCAGAAAAATTAAATCTTGATAAAAGTATTAATTTTGAAAATTTAGGGTTTAAAAATATTGGAAACACTAAAGATAGCAAAGATTATAAAACTGTTCTTAAAGAAACTATCAATAAAGCCATGAAAGACATGAAAAATAAGGTTTTAAGAGGTAATGTGGGCAATGCATTAAATAAGGTAAAAAATATTGATCAGGATAAAATTAAAGAAAAGATCAAAAAAGAACTATTTCAAAACAAAGATAAAGTAAAAAATAAGCTTAAAAAATTACTTAATAAAAATTAAAAGTTTCCTTCTCTCCAAGAAGATCTCATTGCCTCAACATCTTCTTGAATACTATTTAATTGAACAAGGTCCGTTTTATCTTGAGTAGATTTACCTGCTATATTTGCAAATAATTTATTTCCAAAAGCAACTAATTTAGATAAGACACCACTTCCAACATATAAACATTGCTGATTTCTATTTGCGGCATCATTTGTTCCAAGACGACTTGAGTAATTGGTTCCACATTCATCATCAACAGCACACACAAAAGCTTTACCAGGATCACACTGGTTTAGTGAGGTTGTAGGTTCATAAATTGGAAAATAAGCAACACCTCTTGTAACAGTTGG
>Ga0209630_10001038_pt1 | contig 30890 bp, 37 predicted proteins | sample COG_01_FD_184745 | JGI IMG/M metagenome (GOLD analysis project Ga0209630, IMG submission 184745) | Pelagic Microbial community sample from North Sea - COGITO 998_met_01 (SPAdes) (version 2) | ecosystem: Environmental > Aquatic > Marine > Neritic zone/Coastal water | place: Helgoland, sampling... | reverse complement strand
GGGCCCGCCCCACCGGCGTGCGCACCACTGCGCCGGTGCCCGAGACGATGTCCCCCGCCTCGATGCTGTCAGCATCCTCAAGCATCACGCAGCCGATGCGATCGCGGTCGAGCGTTTGTACGAAGCCCGCCTGACCTCCGGCAAACTGCAGCAATTCGTCGAGCCGTGCCTCCGCCAAACCCGAGACCAGCGCTACGCCATCGCCGATTGATTCGACGCGGCCGATCTGGCGGACCTGTGCGCCGATTTCCGCCGCGGCCACGCGCGTCGCGGCCCGGGCAAGCCATTCATCCGCGGAGCCCGGCATGATCGTCCTCCTTGAGTGCCGCCAGCTGCGTGTCGAGATCGGCTCGCCAGCTGTTACGGACGAGCATGTGCGGTCCATGGAGCTCGAACCCGGCAATCAGCGCGGGATCGACGGTGAAGTTCGGTGCTGCAAGCCCCGGCAGTGCCTCTTCGAGCTTTTGCACGCACCGCGCTTGGGTCTCCCCATCGAGCGCGGCCGGCGTCACGATGGCGAGAGGAGTGTCACCGGCCAGGGCTCGGCGTTCCTCGACCGGCAAGCGTTCGACCCGTTCGAGCAGGGCAGTGAACATCATATCGGTGGTGCCCGCGGCCGGTAGCCGGCGCAGCAACGCAGACGCCATCTGGCCCGCGAGCACGGCCGCGTTTTCCTCTAGCTGTGTCGCCATGCCCTTTTGCGCGTCCTCGACAGAAGCAAGCGCCAGCTTCGCTTTTGCATCGGTCTCGGTCCTGGCCGCCTCAAGGAGACGGCTGCGTTCGGCCTCTATGCTGGCAAGCAAAGCTGACCGGCGCGCCTCTCCATCGGCGGCGAAGGCGTCGGTCTGCGCCTTGAGATCCGCTTCCAGGTTGAGCGCAGCTGCCTTTGCAGACTCCGCATCGGCGAGCAGCTGGTCCATAGCCGTCTGCCGCGCGGCGATAGCCCCCATCACCGGACGAAACAGGAAGCGTGCGAGCAGCCAGACGAGGATGACTACGTTGATCGCCTGCAGCGCCAGCGTCCACCAGTCGATACGCATGTCAGGCGAAGGGATTGGCGAAGAGCAGCAGCAGCGCGATCACGAGACAATAGATCGCCATCGTCTCGATCATGGCCAAGCCCACGAACAGGGTGCGCGAGACGGTGTTAGCCGCCTCAGGCTGGCGAGCGATCGCATCCATCGCTGCGGCGACCGCCTTGCCTTGGGCGAGTGCCGGCGCGATCGCGCCGATGGCGATGGCGAACGCCGCGCCGAGGATGCTGACGATGTGGATCCAGTTCATGAAGAGACCTCGTGGTTCGGCGCTTTCGGGGATGGGTTCGCTTCGCTGATGGCGCTGCCGATAAAGACCATTGCGAGCGCGCCGAAGATGTAGGCCTGGACGGCTCCGGTCAGCATCTCGAGCGCCATCAGCGGGATCGGTACGAGCAACCCCGCAAGGCTCAGCACGACGCCGATCATGAACACGCCGCTCATGACATTGCCGAACAGGCGCACCATCAGGGAGAAGCTGCGGGTGAACAGCTCAACGAGATTGAGCGGCGCGAGCAGGATCGACGGCTGCGCGAAACTGCGCAGATAACCGCGCGCGCCAAGTGCCCGGACGCCGAACCAGAGCGTCGCGCCGAACACGATCAAGGCCAGCGCCGCATCGGTTTCGAGGGCCGCCGTAGGCGGTTCGACGCCCGGCAAAAGCGATGACCAGTTTGCGACCAGCAGGAAAATGAAGAGCGTCCCGATCAAAGGCAGATAGGGCTGGGGTTCCGCCTCCATCGTCTCGCGAATCTGGCGCGCGATCACATCGACCACCAGTTCCAGCGCCGCCTGGGTCCTGGTGGGACGAAGGCCGAGCCGCCGGGTCAGAAACCAACAGCCGATCGTCAGCACCGCCATGATGCCCCAGGTCGTGACGACCGGCTGGCTGATCGGAACCGGTCCGATCGTGAAGAGGATATGGCTTTCGAGCGGGGAGGCGATCTTCACGACACCGCTCCCAGTCGGCGGAGCACGAAATGTCGCGCCGCCATGAACCCGGCCGCGGCCGCGAGTAGGTCCGGCCAGCCCTGCCTTGCGGCAACGAGCAGCACGCCGAGCGTCAGAAGCATCCGACCGAGCCGCAGGCCGAGCGACAGCATGATCGATCCGCCATGGACGAGCAGGTCAGCATCCTTCGCGATAGCGAGGTAATGTGCTGTTCCGGCAGCGGCTCCGAGCAGCAGAAACAGGAGGACGGCCCAAGGCGTCATTGCCGCCCGATCCACTTCCAGGCCGACCAGCAGCCGAGGCTCACGCCAAGGATCAGCAGCGGCGCGGTCCAGAAGATACCGCTGGACAGCCCATGGTCGAGCCAGCGGCCAATTGCGAGCGCGATCAGCGCCGGCACGACGACCTGCCAGCCAAGCACACCAATCTGGCCGAAATTGCGCGCAAAGGAGGGCAATCCCCGCGCCCTGCGTCGGCGTTCGGCGCGCTGTTTGACGGCGTCCACGAGCCGTTCCTGCTCGGGTGGCAGATCCTCGGTCATAGACCGATCTCCGCCGACCCGCCCTGCAGCGCCTCGACCATGCGCCGGATCGCGCGCATGCGCAGCCGCGTCGCAGCGGTTCGGCCGCTGCGTTCGGCATCGCCGCGCTCACGGTAACCCCTAAGCACTACCGTCTCGAGTTCGTCGAGATCGTCGCCGACATGCGCCTCGCGCGTCGCGATCTCGACCTCCTTGCCGCCACTCACCGTCAGAATGCCATTGCGAACCGCGCAGTAGCCGGCGCGACCGTCCATGTCGCGCCAGGAGACGACCGAGATGTCGAGCGCAGTCAGGAAATCGGCGTGACCGTTCAGGATGCCAAAGCTCCCCGTGGCATCCTCGGCGCGGATCGCGGCGACCTCCCGGTCGACCATGATCGCGGTGGGATCAGTGATGAGCAGCCTCATGGCTTGGGTCCCACCTTGCCGCGCGCATCTTCCAGGTCTCCGACCATATAGAAGGCACTTTCAGGCCAGTCGTCGGTCTCGCCGGCGAGGATGGCGCGCACGCCGTCAAGTGTGGCGTGGAGCGGCACCGATCGTCCGGGCTGGCCTGTAAACGCCTGCGTTACGACAAAAGGCTGCGTCAGGAAGCGCTGGAGTCGGCGGGCACGGCCAACGATCAGCCGATCCTCCTGTCCCAGCTCCTCCATGCCGAGCAGCGCGATGATGTCCTGCAGCTCGCGATAATGAGCGATCGTCTCGCGGACCTTTTGGGCCAGCGCATAATGGTCCTCGCCCACGACCAGCGGATCGAGCAGGATCGAGGTGGACGCAAGCGGATCGATCGCCGGGTACATGCCCTCCGCGGCCATCGAGCGTGACAGGAGCACATTGCTGTCGAGATGCGCCGAGATCGCTGTCACGGCCGGATCGGTGAAATCATCAGCGGGCACATAGACCGCTTCGATCGCGGTCACCGATGCGCCCGCGACCGACGCGATCCGCTCCTGGAGCGCCGCGACTTCGCTCGCGAGCGTCGGCTGATAGCCCACCCGCGACGGCATCCGGCCCAAGAGTCCCGACACTTCGCTGCCGGCCTGGACGAAGCGAAAGACATTATCCATCAACAGCAGTACATTGCGTTTCTGCTCGTCGCGAAAATATTCGGCGATGGTAAGCGCGGTCAGACCGACCCGCCAGCGCGCGCCCGGCGGCTCGTTCATCTGTCCGAAGACCAGCACGGTCTTCGCGATCACGCCGGAAGTGCGCATGTCGGTGAGCAGTTCATGGCCTTCGCGCGAGCGCTCGCCGATACCAGCAAACACCGACACGCCCTCGTAGCGCGCGACCATCGCGCTGATCAGTTCCATCACCAGCACGGTCTTGCCAACCCCGGCGCCGCCGAACATCGCCGCTTTGCCGCCCTGCGCGAGGGGCGCAAGCAGATCGATCACCTTGATCCCGGTCTCGAACATCGTCGTCGCTGTGCTCTGGACATCAAGTGGCGGCGGTTGGCGATGGATTGGGCGAAGCGGAACGTCCACGGGAAGCGCTGCCCCGCCGTCACCGATCACGCCGGTGGCATCGAGCAGGCGGCCCAGAACCGCATCGCCGACCGGTACCATGATCGATGTACCCATGGCCTCGACGTGGACGCCGCGCGCGAGTCCGCTGGTGGTCTGGAGTGCGACCGCTCGGACCGTGCGCGCATCGACATGGCTCTGCACCTCGGCGATGTGCATTCCCGTAGGGGTTGCGATGCACAGCGCATCGTTGACTGACGGGAGCGAGCCGGCGGCAAATTCCACGTCGAGCACGGGACCGCGGATCGCACAGACGCGTCCGCTCGCCTTATCGACGTCGGTTGCCGCGCTGCTCATCTCAAGTTTCTCATAACGGGAGCTAAAGCGAGATCGGGCGCCATCGATATGCGGGACAATACGGATGCTCATCTCTGCGCCGCGGCTTCGCCGGATCGCTAATGCAATCCGGTCGGGCGAAGTCTGATGCGTCCCGAATACCAGGACGCCAATTTCGCTCTTCTGTCCGGCTCACGCCTCGCCGGTGGCGCACCTGTCGCAGTCCTGCGGTGAATCGTCGGCGGCCATCAGCAGAACAGGCGCGAAACCGCCGCCGGCGGTGCGCATATTGGTGGTTTGGCCCTGATATAGTCGCGCTGCGGCAACAAGCGGCTCCCCATCATAGGTGTAGAGACGAACGTCGATCTTGCGCTTGACCGTCTCTCCATCCAGCCGGATGGTCCGCTCGCTTGGCCGCACATAGGCTTGGGCGACATAGTCGCTCTCCAGGATTTCGGCCCACACCGATTTCGTCAGCTTGTCGCCACGATAGGCCGCTTTGCTCCCATACCCTCCGGCCGGCTTGAAGAAGAATTGCCTGCGGCCGGCCCAAAGCCGCTCGGCGGAAGCCTTGTCGACCCGTTCGGTTGCCGGAATCCCGGCAACAAGCGTGTCGACAATTGCCCGGTCGAAACCCCATTCCCGCAGCAGCGCGGTGTCGGACAGCAGGGTGAGATTGCGCTTGTCGGCGAATTTCGCGTGGACATGGGGATTGGGCGTTACGACCACCGAGCCGTCGAGATATGCCGCTCGCAATGCCGAGTGCTCGGGTCGATCGAGCGAGAAATCGACGAGCCGGTTGTAGATGAGATCCACATTCCGGTCCCCATAGCGAAGAGTGCCGGACGCATAGGCGAATTCAGAAGGATCGGCGATGCAGACGCTATGGCCGGCCTGCTCCAGCAAATGGCGGGTCAACAGAAACTCGGGAAACAGATATTGCGATACGGGATCGTCATCGACGATGGCGATGGAGACCGGTTCGCCGCTGCCGCGTTGATAGCGCCATTCCTTCGAGAACATGGCCGCGACCACGGACTCAAACGGATATGCGCGAAGAAAATCTGTCGGCTCGGAAGGACAGCAGACTCGTTGTGCCCGCGCGAGCACGGCATTCAACATTGCTCCGCCAGCATTGGTATTTATTTCGATCAGGGCCGGGCCGCGCTCGCTCAAATGGAAGTCATAGCCCATGAAGACGCCGTGCGGACCAAAGTCCTGTCGGGCACTTACTGGCGCCCAGGCCATGGTGGCTGCTAGATAATCCGGGTGGCGGGCGACCGTCTCGATCGCGGCGATGATGCGCTGCATCCCGGCGAGTTGGGACACATTGATGAACACCGCGACGTCCGAGAATAGATGCGGACGCGTTTCCAGATATGACGCTCCCATTGCCAGATCGCCCGTCTCCCGGACGAGTGCGTCGCTCAGGGCGGCGCGATCCAAGGTGACGCAAACGCATTCCGAACGTCCGTTCTGGAGGTCTGAGACTCGGGCTTCCTCTAGGCTCGGCACGCTATCGAGCTTCCCTGGAATAGAAACTGGACCCAGAACATAGCCTGATCCTTCTTTGGCTCATGCAAATTTCATTTCACGTGAGCGGCAACGACTTCGCCCTCCGCGCGATGACCTAAGAGGCTCGCTCACGGCGCGATCAGGCCCTGTTCCCGGGCGGCATCGTCATAAAGGAATGCGGTATTGGGATCAGGATGACCATAGCGATCAGAATCCGTTTCTCCCAGCCGGGTCAGCATATCCCTGATCAGCGCGAGACGGGCCTGGTGCTTGTCGTCCCCTCGCACCACCGTCCAGGGTGCCGCGATGCTGTGCGTGCGGGCGAGCATTGCATCGCGCGCCTTGATATAGGCCTTCCAGCGCTTGTTCGCCTGATCATCGATCGGGCTGATCTTCCACTGTTTGAGCGGATCCTCGCGTCGGGCGGTCAGGCGTTTCTTCTGTTCCGCCCTCGAGATATCGAGATAATATTTTACCAGCGTGACCCCGCAATGTTCGAGCAACTGCTCGAACATCGGGACGGTCGTCAGAAACTCCTCATATTCCTTGTCGGTGCAAAAGCCCATCACGCGCTCCACGCCGGCGCGATTGTACCAGCTACGATTGAACAGGACGATCTCGCCGGCAGCGGGCAGATGAGGGACCCAGCGCTGGAAATACCACGACCCGCGATCGTGATCCGATGGGGGCCCGAGTGCCACCACCCGGGTTTCGCGCGGGCTCAGATGCTCGACGACACGCTTTATCGTGCCGTCTTTGCCGGCTGCGTCGCGCCCTTCGACGATGACCAGCACCTTGCGGCCATCCTCGATGATTCCCCGCTGCAGGGCGGTGAGCCCGATCTGGAGCGCGCGCAACTGCTCGGCGTAACGGGGTTCGTTCTTCGCCTTCACCACCGGTTCTTTCTCCTGTCGGCAATCATGCACACCACGGTAGCGGGCCGCGAGGGCCGGGGCCGCACTCGTGGGCCGGTCTCAAACAGCGGCACCAACGGCATTGTGCTCCACCGCTGAGGCCCGACTCATGCCGCCCCGACTGATACCCGCCAGCCGGGTGCGCTTCAGCAGCAGCGCGTTGACCGCGACGAGTGCGGAGCTGCCCGACATAGCCAGCGCAGCGACCTCGGGGCTCAGCAGCACGGGATAGAGCACACCCGCCGCGAGTGGAAAGGCGATCACATTGTAGCCGACTGCCCACCACAGATTCTGGTGCATCTTGCGAAGCGTGGCGCGTGAGAGCGCTATGGCACCGACAATATCATGGGGGTCGCTCTTCATCAGGACGACATCGGCGCTTTCCATCGCGACGTCGGTGCCCGCCCCGATCGCAAAGCCTACGTCGGCCTGGGTAAGCGCGGGGGCATCGTTGACCCCGTCACCGACCATGCCGACGCGTTGACCTTGGGCCTGCAGCTCCTTGACCTTCTCCGCCTTTTGACCGGGAAGCACATCGGCAAGGACGATGTCGATGCCAAGCTCATCGGCGATTCGCTTGGCCGTGCCGGCATTGTCGCCGGTGATCATCGCGACCTTGACGCCGCGCTCCCGAAGCGCCGCGACGGTCGCCTTCGCGGTTGGCCGCGCCGCATCCGCAATAGCGATCAACCCGAGAATCTCGCCGCCGCGCGCAACGTGAACGACGGTGCGTCCCGCCCCTTTCAGGCGTTCGCCAGGTTCCTCGAGGGCACCCAGCGCGACTTTTCCTTCATCCATGAGACGCCGGTTGCCAAGCAGCACCGTTGCGCCCTCGACTTGAGCGCTTGCGCCCTTCCCCTCGATATTGGCAAAGTCGCGCGTCTCAGGAAGGGTGATACCGGATGCACCTTCCAGAACCGCCATCGCAAGCGGGTGGTCGGAGTTGCGCTCGATCGCGCCGGCGATGCGAAGCACCTCGTCCCGGGTGATGCCTTCCGCTGTCACTACTTCGACAACATTGGGCCGGCCCATGGTGAGGGTCCCCGTCTTGTCGAACACGATGACGTCAAGCTTGGTCGCATCCTCGAGCGCGCTGGCGTTCTTGAACAGGATGCCGTTCATCGCGCCAAGACCGGTGCCGACCATTATCGCCATCGGCGTGGCAAGGCCAAGGGCGTCCGGGCAGGCGATCACGAAGACCGTGATCGTCATGGTCAGTGCAAACAGCAGTGTCGCACCCAGCATCCAGTACCAGATGGCGAACGTCGCGAGACCGATCAGAATTGCCGCGAGCACCAGCCATTGCGACGCCCGGTCGGCGAGCAGCTGTGCCGGCGCCTTCGAGTTCTGCGCTTCCTGGACGAGCTTGACGATCTGGGCTAGCGCGGTGTCGGCGCCAACCTTGGTCGCCCGATAGCGGAAGCTGCCGCTGCGGTTGATCGTCGCGCCGATCACGGTGTCGCCGGGCGCCTTTGACACCGGCATCGATTCGCCAGTGAGCATCGACTCATCGACCTCAGATTTGCCTTCGAGGATTTCGCCATCGACGGGAATCTTGTTGCCCGGCCGGATCAGCACGACATCGCCGGCCAGCACCTCGGCGGTCGGCACTTCGACGTCCTTTCTGTCGCGCTGTACGGTCGCCATGGGCGGCGCCAGATCCATGAGCGCGCGGATTGCCTGGGACGCGCCGGCGCGGGCGCGCATCTCCAGCCAATGGCCGAGCAGGATGAAGATGAGCAGGACCGCAGAAGCCTCGTAAAATTGCTGGCCCTTGAACAGAAATGTCGACGCCACGCTGAACAGATAACCGGTACCGACGCTCAGCAGGACGAGCACCGCCATGTTGAGCACACCGTTCCGAAGCGCGCGGATCGCGGCGACTACGAAGGGCCAGACCGGATAGAGGATCGCGGCGCTGGCAAGCAGGAACAGGGTCAGATCCAGACTGAGTCCGAACATCGGTTTCAGCAGGGGATGGTCCAGGCCCATTGGCGACAGCGCGAAGATCGGCAGGCCAAAAACGAGGCTGACTATAAACCTGTTGCGCATGTCGCGCGCCATCGCCGCCATGTCCTTGCCGTCGCCATGGCCCATCTCGTGCGCCATGGCGTCGTGTTCGGCCGTCACCGGCTTGCGATCGGGGGCAACCGATCTGGCGGCGACTCCATCGGAACGATGATCTTGAGGATGCGTCGCGGCGCGTGAAGCAGAGGACAGGGTTGTGCTTCCGATCACGCACACATGCCGCGGGACGAGCCGGCCGCCGCAATGGAAGCCGCAATCCGCGATCTTCTCCTCGAGCGCGGCTGCGCTGGTGAGCGCATCATCAAAGCTGACGGTGACGCTGTCGGAGGCAGCGTTCGCGGAGACTTCCGTCACGCCGGGAACCCGCAGCAACTGCTTTTCGACCCCGAGAGGGTCGAGTGGTCCGAATGATCCACGCAGATCGAAGGTCGACGTCTTCAAGGCAGGTCTCCGAAATCGAGGCAAGTCGCTGCCGACGGGTCGGCAGCCATAGATGCGCCCGCCGCGAAGGCCCGCGCGTCTTGGCCAGTCATCCCGGCTGACCTATTGCCGCCGATCACCCATGAAGCGCAGCAGGAACAGGAACAGGTTGAGGAAGTCGAGATAGAGCGTGAGCGCTCCCATCACGACCGCCTTACCGCGAAACTCGGTACCGGCCACATCGAAGTAGACGCTCTTGATCTTTTGCGTGTCGAAGGCAGTCAGGCCCGCAAACAGAAGCACGCCGATCGCGCTGACGATGAGATCCAAAGCGGACGACCGCAGGAACATGTTGACGACCATGGCGATGAGCAGGCCGACGACGCCCATGATCAGGAAGGTCCCAAACGCGGACAGGTTCCTCTTGGTAGTGTACCCCCACAGGCTCAGGCCTCCGAAGGCTGCGGCCGTAACGAAGAATGTGCGCGCGACACTCACGCCGGTATAGGCGAGGAGGATGGTCGACAGCGATACACCCATCAGGATCGCATAGGTCCAGAACAGTGCCTTGACGGTGCTTTCGGACAGCCGATTGATACCGAAGCTTAGCGTAAAGACCAGGGCGAGCGGTGTGAAGACCGCTATCCATCCGAGCAGCGTCGGAGTGCCGCTCGCGGCGAAAAACACGGCGCGTATGGCGGCGCTGTTCGCAACCAACATTGCGACGATCCCGGTCAACAACAGACCGCTGGCCATGTAGTTGTAGACTGCGAGCATATATGTTCGCAGTCCCACATCAAAGGCGACCGCGGGGATTGCCGGATTCCTGCCAGCGGTAAGCGGCGATGTGGTCGGTTTCAGCGGATCTGCCATGGCCAGTGCTCCTTCTCGGTGTCGCGGTTTCAAGTTTCAGTCACTTCGGCGAGGCGACCGGCAAGTACATGCAGCCGCGCCGGTCTGTGCGCCGCGTCCCGATGCCGGGCGGACGGCTGGGCGGTTCCCCTGGGATTTGCGCCGGTCCGGCTGGCAGGGAATTCATCGCTGATCCGCTCCTGCGTCACGCTTCGCCCCGAACAGGCGCGCGAGGTGGGGCACAAACGGTGGTACGGTCTTTTTATAGCGAAGATAGGCATCGCCAAATTCGGCGAGCGCCTCACGCTCCTCGGTCCGCGCCAGCCGCAAATACATCACGACGAGCACCGGGAACATCGCGAGCGTCAGGATCGTCGGCCATTGCAGCAGGAACCCGAACATCACCAGGATGAACCCGACATATTGCGGGTGCCGTACATAGGAATAGATCCCCTGCGTCGCGAGCCGGTGGAGCCTCTGTGCGTCGTACAGCGCCTTCCAACCCGTCGAGATCAGAATGAAACCGCCGCCGATCAGGAAAAAACTCATGATATGGAATGGCCCGGCATGCGGATTGGCCCGCCAGCCGAAGAGCATCTCGAACAGATGCCCGGCATCATGGGAGAACCAATCGACATTGGGATAATGGCTCTGCAGCCACCCGGACAGGATATAGAGGGTCAGGGGAAAGCCGTACATTTCGACGAACAGCGCCACGAGGAAAGCGCTGAACGCGCTGAACGATCGCCAGTCCCGCGTCGTTCGCGGCTTGAAGAAACTGTAGGCGAACAGGATGAAGACCGCTGCATTGACGACGACGAGGCCCCACAGGCCGTAGGCTTGCGCATGGCCCGTCACTGGCCCTGACCCTCCTGGGGCGAACGATCGGCCCCCGGCTGCGGCGTTCCATCGTGACCATGCCCATGTCCGTGATGCATGAAGAGGTGCATCAGGGGACACGACAGCAGCAGCAGAAAGGGCAGCGCGCCAAGTACATGCGCGCGATGCTCGGTGAACAGCAGCACGAAACCGAGCGCCAGAAAGCCCATCATGACGATGCCCGCGCGCGACGTCAGGAAATTCTGTTTCCCAGTATGTGCTGGTCGTTGCCGTTCCATCATCGCGTTTCCTTGAATAAAGAGCTCACAAAAAGATCGCCGATCGCTCGATTGCGCTGCGCCGTCCTAGGGACGCTGCCAATGACCGATCCAATTGTGGAATGCGGCGAAGAGACCTCCCACGGCTGCGCCGAAGACGATCGACCAGCACAACCCCGCCCCAAGCGCGACGAACGATCCCGGCGGAGCTGTCGTGAACATCGTCACGAACATGTGTGACCCGATCGGACCGAACAAAGTCGCCGCGAGCCAGCAAAGCACGAAGACAGTGGAAAGAGCGGCAGCGCTGCTCGCGGCACATCGTATCACACTGAGCTTGCTTGCATCGGTCATGACGGCTTCCTTTCCCCCCAAATTTGGGCCGGATCGAAGACAGCCACTATACGTATTCCACCCAAGGCTCGGTCGCTCGACCCTGGTCGATGCTGCCGTCAGCGGGAGGCCATCGCCAATGCCGCGGTCCTTGGTGTGACGCCCATTAACCGCCGCATCGTACGAGAGAGATGCGCCTGGTCGCTGAACCCCGCATCCGCTGCGGCTGCCACAAGGGGCGCGCCCGCGCCAAGTGATCGCAGGCCCTGCTCGAGCATGAACCATAGCCGCCAGTGTGAGAGCGGTGCGCCCAACTGCTCCGCGGCAAGCGCACGCAACCGCGGTTCAGAGAGTCCGACAGCGCACGCGATTTCACCTAGATCGGCTATGTCCACTCGTGCGTCCTTCAGGCGCCGCAATGCCTCGCAAAGGCGCGCGTCGATCGGCGGTGTCGGGCAGGCCGCTGCAAGCTCGTAAAGCGTTCCAGCGAGGTCATCGGAGCTGCGCAACTGCTCGGATAGCGCTGCCGGTGGCGACGCCGCGTCCTTACCGTCCCCAAGCCTGGACCAGGCAATACCCAGCGGGCTGAAGGATCGCGCATAGATCACCCTCGCATGCGTCGCGGTGGGACGAACCGCGTGAAGCGCGCCTGCGCGCACCAGCACGGCAGGTCCCGTCAACGAACCTGCGATCGTCTCGACATGGATCGGCTCGGACAGTCCGACGATCATCTGCGCGGCGAGATGGCGATGGGGTCGGGTGTCGCCGCAACGACCCTCGAACCACGCCCATCCGTCGCCCAGGCGGACATGGCCGGTCCACAAATCGCCATAGCTTGGCATCGGAGCTTACTCCCGTCGCGAAACTGAAGATGCAAGCGAAAGGTTCAAGACTCGGGGTGCTGCGATCGCCATGAAGCACATGGAGGCATAACGGTGAATGACAGTCCAACCTTCGTCCCCGCACTCGGGCTGTCTGGCCTGACGGGCGACTATGACCGGGTGATTGCGGTCATGACCCGCGAGCGTCGATGGCGCAGCGCATTGCTCGAGTCGATTGCACCCGAGGCGGGCGATGTCATCGTCGATGTGGGCGCCGGCACGGGCTCGCAGCTGATCGCGATCAAACAGGCTGTCCCCACGGCACGCGTGATCGGGGTCGATCCGGATCCTGCCGCTCTCGCGCTGGCGCGGCAAAAGGCACAAACGGCCGGCGTAGAAAGCGAGTGGGTTCGAGGTTTCGGCGACCAGGTCGACGTCCTGGTCGGCACGATCGCCAACAAGATCGTGTCGAGCCTCGTGCTGCATCAATGCGACCTGCCGGTGAAATCGGCCATCCTTCGGGCCATGGCACGAACGCTTTGCCCAGGTGGCCTCGTGGCGATTGCCGATTACGGACTTCAGCGTACCTTGTTGATGCGAACGCTGTTTCGTCAGGTGCAGGCGCTCGACGGCTGGGAGCGCACCGGGCTCAACGCAAAGGGCATCCTGCCGGAGCTCATCGCCGACGCCGGCTTCGAAAATGTCGCCGAAGTTCGCGTCGTCCAGACGCCGACCGGCTCGATCTCGCTCTATACCGGGCGCAAGCCGTTCTGACACCGGGCGGCAAGACGAGACCAACACCCACCCGGCGATGGCTTCGGAATCAGCGAAGCGTCGATGCCTGCGATCAACTGTGGTGCGCAAAGACGCGACGCCCTCCGGGGCCAAAGGCGATGACATCGTAAGGCTGGCCCTTCATGCCTGCCATCTCCATGCCCGGCGATCCCATCGGCATCCCCGCAACGGCGAGCCCGGTGACGCCTTTGGGATGCTGGGCCAGCACGCGCTTCATGTCGGAGATCGGAACATGGCCCTCAAAGGTCATTCCGTCGATGGTGGCGGTATGACAAGAAGCCAGGTCTGAGGGCACGCCGGCTCGCCTGCTCAAGCCGGCGCGGCCGGCATCGTCGATGATCTGCACCTGCCGGCCGAACTGCGCGCGTACCTGCGCCGCCCATTTCTCACAGCAACCGCAGCCAGGATCGCGGTGAACCACAATCGGGTTCGCCGCCATCGCTGCGACCGGAACGGCAAGCGCCAAAGCGGCGGCGAGGGTACGGATGCTGATCATGGTAGCTCCTTCGATTTCATGCAGGCGCGTTGCCGGTCGAGCCGATAGCACCACTCTTGCGACACTATATTGCGGGCGAGAAGCGCCTTCACCTGGTCAATTTCCTGTCTCTGGGACCGAATAAACTCATTGCACAGCGCAGCTTTATCCCTCTGGGCCAACAGACGGCGCCTGGCGACCTTTCTCAGCGCAACCATCTCTGGGACATGCAGAACATGTTCAGATTGTTGTAGAGCTGCCGAGCCTGTCGTCCACGAAGAACATGACAAGATACATGGCCGTGCTGCCGACTATCGTCTGCACCGCGAGGCTCGCATCCACGTTTTCATCATGTTACGTCCCCTTCGTTGACTCCACTGACAACGCTCAAAACCAGGTCCTCACACCAATGACGAAGCTGGTCGCCTTAATGCGTTCACCATCAGCCCTTGCATAGTCGGCAGTTTTGCCCAGTTTTCGATCGTAGGATACGCCAATGTAAGGCGCAAACTGCCGTCGGATCTCATAGCGCAGGCGCAATCCGAACTCGGCGTTGGAGATTCCAGACCCAATCCGTGTCTCAGGCACGTCCTGCGCGGAGAGATTCAGTTCAATTCGGGGCTGCAGAATGATTCGCTGCGTGATGCGCTGGTCATAATAACCCTCAACACGACCGAGAACTTCACCCTTGTTGGAAAGGAATAGAGCCGCTTCGGTTTCAAACCAATAGGGTGCGAGGCCCTCCAACCCGACAGTAGCGTATGTTCGGGACGGATTGGGCTTGAAATCGTATCGAACGCCAGCTTGGAGGTTCCAATACGGATCGATCGCCCGGCTGTAGAGCGCCTGGACCTCGGCGGTCTCCATGAACGATCCGCCAGGACCGCCAAGGACACCCTCGCCCTCGCTCTTCAGCGTCAACCGATTGACGTCCCCGCCATACCAAGCCTCTCCATCCCAGCGGTAGCCGTCACGCCCATTGCGAACCTGATACTCCGCGATATTGAACATGATTTGATAGAAGGCTTGCCCCCCCTGCTCGTGCATCATAGCCATTCGTGACTGTGTCATCGCAGCGGGCGGGAACTGCCGATCGGCGTAGTGGTCCATGGGAGGCTTTGGCGCAGGGGCATTTCCGGCCGGGAGTGCGGTTCCGGTCATTTCCATGCCCGGCATGGCAGCCATATCGTGGCCACTATGATCCCCGGACATATTCATGCCGGGCATGCTGCCAGCCATCGGTGTAGAACCGCTGTTGCCCATATCCATGCCCGGCATCGCGCCATGGTCCATAGTCGGCGCCGTTGCCGCGGCTGCTGGTCCGGGCTGAGGCATCGCCATTCCAGGCATGGTCGAATGATCCATGCCTTCCATATCCTGGCGAGCCGCGGGCTTTGCCGGGGCCACTCTGACCGGCGCGGCCCTTTTAGGAGCCGGCTTCTTTGCCGCAGGCTTTTTGGCAGGCTTGGGGGAAGCCGATTTTTTCGCGGGCATCGCCATACCGGGCATGCTGGAATGATCCATGCCCGGCATCGACTGGGCTTGCGCGGTTACCGGAATGGCGAGCAACATCGCCGCCCCGCCGAGCAGTGTCGTCAAAACGCGCTTCATGCCGCCTCTCCCTTCGGCCGCACACTGACGACGCGCATCATCCCGGCGTGCATGTGGTAGAGAAGATGGCAGTGGAACGCCCAGTCGCCGACCGCATCAGCGGTAAAATCCCATGTGACCTTCCCGCCCGGCTGCACGATGACCGTGTGCTTGCGCGGCGCATGATCGCCATGACCCGTGACCAGTTCAAAAAAGTGGCCATGGATATGGATCGGATGACCCATCATGCTGTCGTTGATCAGATTGATCCGAACCCTCTCACCCTCGATGAAGGGGATCGGGTCATGCACATCCGACATCTTCTCGCCGTCGAACGACCACATGAACCGCTCCATGTTGCCGGTGAGATGGATATCCAGGCTGCGGTCCGGAGCACGCACGTCAGGATTGCGCTCCAGCGCCATGAGATCCTTGTAGACGAGAACCTTGTGGCCGACATTCTCGAGACCCTGACCGGGCTCTCCGGTGCGGTCCATCGGCATAGGCGAGATCGTCTGCACGCCCGGTGACTTTTTGACCTGCGGCGCTTTTGAAAAGTCACGCATGTTCATCGGCCCCATTTCCATGGAGCCCATATCCATGCCCGGCTGCCCCGCCATGGCGCTGTGATCCATGCCGGCCATCGCACCCCCGCCTGCCGCCATGCCCGCCATATTGGAATGATCCATGCCCGCCATGGCGGTCCCGCCAGGAGCCGCGCCCATGGCCATGGCCCCGGCACCAGCCACCGTCAGCTTCGCCGAGGCATTTTTCTCTGCAGTCGGGTCGACGCCCCGCATCGGTGACATGCCGCCTCCGGACATGTCCATCCCTTCCATGCCCGGCATCGATGACATGTCCATGCCCATGTCTTTCATCGTGGCGAGCGGCCGTTCACGCAGCGGCGGCACTTCGGCCGTCATCCCAGCACGCGGCGCGAGCGTGGCCCGCGCCATGCCTGAACGGTCGATGGCCTCACCGACCAGCGTGTAGGCACGATCATCGGGCGGAGTAACGATCACGTCGTAGGTTTCAGCCACTCCGATCTGGAATTCTTCGACCATCACGGGCCGCACATTCTGGCCGTCAGCCTGCACCACCGTCAGCGGGAGGCCCGGTATCCGCACATTGAAGGTCGTCATCGCCGAGGCGTTGATGAAGCGCAGCCGGACGCGTTCGCCCGGAGTGAACAGAGCGGTCCAATTGTCTCGAGGCCCGTAGCCATTGACGATGTAGGTATAAGCCGAACCCGTCGCGTCGGAGATATCGGTTGGATCCATCCGCATCTTGCCCCAATCGAGGCGATCCTTCGGAGCCTGGTCGCGCTTGGACAGCAGACCGGCAAGCGTCTGGCGCTGAAAGTTGAAATGCCCGGGGTCCACTTTCATCGCCCGAAAGATCGCTTCTGGCGAAATGGCGCTGTGATCGGCCAGCACGATGACATGCTCGCGGTCATATTTCACCGGGTCAACACCGGCAGGGTCGATCACGATCGGACCATAGTGCCCGAGCTGCTCCTGAAGGCCCGAATGGCTATGATACCAATAGGTGCCGTTCTGGATGATCGGGAATTCATAGACAAAAGTGGATTTGGGCCGAATGCCCGGGAAGGATATACCTGGCACGCCATCGAATTGCGGCGGCACCAGCACGCCGTGCCAGTGTATCGAGCTATCCTCATCGAGATCGTTGGTCACATGTAGGCGAACAGTCTGTCCCTCGCGCAGCCGGATCAACGGCGCCGGAACTGTGCCGTTGACGCCAATGGCCCGCATTTTCCGACCGTCGATCGTCATCATCTGCTGAGCAATTTTAAGCTCGATGTCATTGCCGGAAACCGTCGGGAGCGGCGTCGCGATGCCGGTTGATACGGGCTGCGCCCATGCCGGCATCCACGCGGACAACGCCAAGCCACCGCCAGCAAGCGAGGCTCCGCGGATTAAATCGCGGCGGGTCAATACCGGGCTCATGTCGTCTCCCTTGTTCCAAATCAGGCGCAGGGCTCAGCGAACGCCTTATGCACCATACTCTCTGAGGCTTACGCACGACCTGGGCGGACCCCTCATCAATCCGCCAATATTTCCGCGAGCCGGCTTCGAGCCCTGTACAGGCGCGTCTCGACAGCCTTGCCACTGATCGCAAGCGCGGCCGCAGTTTCCGCCTGGGTCATTCCCTCTACCGTCCTCAGCAAGAGTACCTCGCGCAACGGAGCCGAAAGCTGTGCGATCGCCGCATTGAGGCGTGCGAGCTCTATCCTTCCCGAGACCGTTTCATGGGCAGAGGGGCTATCGTCCGGGACCGCTTCGCGCTCCTGCTCTGTTGGACCCGCTCCGATAGTGAACAATCGCCGCACTTTCTGCCGGCGACGCCAATCTCGGCATTTGTTGATCGCGATGCGCGACAGCCAGGCGCGCAGCGGACGATCACCATCATATTTCTGCAAATGGCCGAAGGCGGAGACAAAGCAATCCTGCGTGAGATCAAGCGCCTCGTCCGCGTTGACCACAAGACCGCGAACCAGACGGAAAATCGGTGTCTGATGGCGATGCATAATCTCGGCGAACGCCGCCTGGCGACCACCCAAGGTCAACGCCGCGAGTTCACCGTCCGAACACGCCTTGAGATCCAGACTCACCGCACATCGTCGGTGAGCGCATGAACCACCGCCTGATCGAACGTCCTGGCCTGATCCGGGCGCAGGATCTGGCGCATGGCGAAGATGTGGCCAAGCGTCTCTTTCTGAAGTTCGCCCATTGCCTGGTGTGATTGATCGACAGCGGCTGTTACCCGCGGACCGTTGCCGTGCTCGGCTTCAATGGCATCCGCAAGCCGTGCGTTGTCGGCCCGCAATTCAAGTTCGAGTGCCCGCCGGCGGACAGCAAAACGCTGTTCAAGAAGATCGATCTGGCTCTTTTGACGAGCGTCCAGATCAAGTTTTCCGTGCAACACCTCATGCAGTTCTACACCCGCAGCCACCGGTTGCGGAAAGAAATACCGGCCCAGAAAGACGCCAGCGACCGCCGCGACAAAGGCCACCACTGCGACCAGCAAAAGCAGCTTGGCCTTCATCGCGATCCCACCAACAGCGTCGATGGCGCAAGCGGATTGGACGGCCCAAACGGAGATAATGTCACGGACGCTTCGGCCGGCGTTGCAAGACCATTGCTGGCGACGCCGAGCAATACAGCGCCGAACGCCGCCACCATGCCAAGGGTCAGCTGCTGCGCAGTGGAAACTTGCGGACGCGCTGCAATGCGCCTGAACACAGCCTCCTCCAGACCGGAAAGTCCTGGGTGAACGGCGTCGGTGCGCAAGCGGCTCAAAAGCCTATCAAGGTCAATGTTCATCGTCTATTCCCATCATTCGATCTCAGCCGTTGGCGCCTGACGACCCTACCCAATGCCTGGTCACCCGGCAGCACGCGACGCGATATCTCGCTCTCATACTGACCGACGCAAGTACCCATTCAAGGCGCCGTCTTCGCCATACCCGGCATGTCTTTCATCATCGCATCATGATCTTCCGGCGCGCTGGCGACAGCGGCCTGATATTGCGCAGCCGACATCTTCGGTAGTTGACGAACAAAAGCCACCATATCCCAAATCAAATCGTCGCTGTGCGTTTTCCCCCACGCCGGCATGGCCGTCAGCTTGACGCCATGTTTGATCATCCAGAACTGCTCCTTGGCCGACCTTTGTGGCTCCCGGAATAGCTCTGGGGCTCGTGGATACAGGCCCTGGCTGATCTCCGTCTTTTCGAGGCCCGGCGCCAGATGGCAGCCGCTGCACATCTCTGTGTAGAGTCCTGCACCGCTCTGCAGGCGCTTTACATCCATCAGATTGCCAGGGACGACGACATTACGTGCGCGCACAGCAACAGAACGATCCCGGAATTGCTCGATCATCCAGTAGATAGGCCGGCTATGCGGCGAGTCGGCGCCGATGTCATATGCACCGACATACACCACCACACCGCCGACCGCAGCGACGGCGAGTGCCGCGATCGCAAGAAAGGGGCCGCTCGGCAAATGCCGCCTTATGCCTGTCATCCGCGGATCTGCCATTGCATCCTCCCCACAAAATCTCGGGCGACCGGTGTGTCCAAGCCGTCCACTTGATCATACGCGCGGGGCGCCTCGACCCCTCATGGCCTATGAAAATCATCCTCGTTCACCGAACTCAGAAGGTCGGGTGCGGCGCTCGCCTAAGAATTGTGGCGGCATCGTTGAGGGGTCACGGGCGGCCGTGCGTAATTCGAATTGTCGGCAGTACCGCCGCGCATGGAGAAATCGATGTTTCGTAAGACAGTTTTTGCGGTTGCGCTGGCCGCCTCTGCAATCGTAGCCACGGCCGCTCAGGCACACCCCAGGCTGGCGACTGCGATGCCCGCCGCCGACGCGGTGGTCACCGCCCCTACAAAAGTTCAGCTCGCTTTTTCCGAGGCGCTCGTTGCCCAATTTTCCGGCATCGACCTGACCATGACCGAAATGCCCGGCATGAAAATGGGGCCGATGAAGATGAATGGCGTCAAGGCTGCCCTCGCGCCCGATGGCAAGACGCTTGTTGCAACCTTCGCCAAGCCGCTGTCTGCCGGGACGTACAAGGTCGACTATCACATCGTGTCCACCGACACGCATCGCGTCCAGGGCAGCTACACGTTCAAGGTCAAGTAAGGGGTGCCGGACACGGTAGCGACCGCCGTCAGGCTGGGACTATATCTTGATCTCATGCTCCTGTTTGGGCTGCCGATGTTCGGGCTCTACACGCTGCGCGGGGCCGAGCGGCAATCCGGCTCGGTCCTGCGCTTCCGTCCCGTTCTCGCCGCCATCGCTCTGGTCGGCATCGGATTATCGATCCTGGGCGTCATGGTATTGGCCGCATCGATGGGCGGAGTCCCCATCGGCGAGGTCGACCGCGCGACGGTCAGCCTGGTAATCTCGGGCACGACGATCGGCACCGTTTGGCAGCTGCGTATCGCCGCTCTCCTGTTAGTGTTGTATTTCTCGATCGTGGGATGGCAGCGGCCGACCTTCGCATTGGCTTCGCTCTCGATCACGGCCGCCGTGGCACTTTCTACGCTGGCGTGGACCGGCCATGGAGCCGCCGATGAAGGCGCACTTGGCTGGCTCCACCTGGGCGCAGACATCACCCATCTGCTGGCGGCCGGGATCTGGATAGGAGCGCTATGCGGCCTCTGTCTCCTGATCTTCCGGTCCGCTACGCGCATGGCGGCCGAGCATATCCATCTTTCCCACCGGGCATTGGACGGATTTGCAAGAGTTGGCTCGATTGTCGTCGGCCTGCTGATTGTCTCGGGCCTCGTAAATAGTTGGATATTGATTGGGCCATCGAAACTCGGCGCACTATTCACCACCCTCTATGGCATCCTGCTTCTAGGCAAGTTGCTGCTTTTCGGTGCGATGCTCCTCCTGGCCGCGGCGAACCGCTTTTTTCTGACGCCGGCGCTCGCGGCTGCGTTGGAGCGCGGAGAGGGCGCAGCCGCAGTCGGAGCATTACGCCGGAGCCTTCTGATCGAAAGCAGTTGCGCAATCGCGATCCTCGCGCTGGTCGCGTGGCTTGGGCTGCTTGCGCCACCAGCATCGGGAATGTGAGTGAGAGATTTTTAGGGCAGTGTGCGGGCTATGGCCTTGATCGCCTTCAGCCCTGATCCGAACCGCGAAATTGCCTCCTTGTGCCGCTCCAGCTCGCCATAGGGAAGATAGGCGATCTCGAGATCGGCGACACGGCTGAAGGCGGGGCGCGCCAGTTGCGCCCGCACGTCGGCTTCTCGGGCGTCCGGGGCGACGAGGAACAGCCCAGCGGTTGCGTGTAGTGCGCTCCCGCTCAGGGCCAGGTCGAGCATGCGCACTATGCCGGAATAGATCGAAGTCGAGTGCTCCACCTCGAAAGCCGCCGCAACACGATCACCGCCCTGTTCGAGCCACAACACATCGATCAGGCGGATGGCGTCGCCGCCGGTCGAGGTGGAAATGGAAGCTGGCAAGCTTTCAAGGCACCCCTCCCCAAGGCGTATCCCGTTATGAAGACGGCCGCGATCATTGGCCGCTATCCAGACATCATAGCCAAGGGCCCGACCGATATCGCGGAGCCAGGCTTGAATTTCCGAATGGGTGCGATCGCTTTCGCCCTGCTTCTGAACAGCCTTATTGAGGTTCTGCGCTTCTGCCCGGGCTTGCTCGAGACGAGCTGTCCAGCCGCTAGCGCTTTGATCCTCCTCACCGCGGGGCGGGGCCGGATATCGGCCTGAGCCGATGTCGAACAATAGACCGCCAATGGCGCCAAGATCGTTGGACAGCAGATCCCGGAATTGTTCATTGAGATCGAGAACCCCCGACCGCATTGCCAGGAAATGCGGCCAACTCCCCAGCTTGACCTTTCCGCCCGTGAGCTTGTTGTACCCGTTAACGATCGCCGTGTTGAACGGCGGCACCAGCGTCGGATGCAGAAAATACAGGAGATTGGCGACCGCTGGCCCGAGCCCCTTAATGTTCAGCCGGTCGATCGTATGGATGCCGGAAATAATTTCTTCCGCCGTATCGCAGCACGCGCAGTGATCCAGCAACCGGCCAAAGGCGCGCTGATGCGCCGCGTTCTCATAAATGTCCGGTATCCGCAGCTTTGGCTTCCACAAAAAGGCATGATCTGCCCCCTTGAAGATCTGCCGTTGTTCCGCGACCGAATGAACCACGGTTTCCAGCGACGAGCCGCGATAAGCGACGCCAAATCGTCCCGTCTCGATCTCGGCGACCACTTGGGCCAGACCGCGGCGGATGGAGCGGAAATTCTTGATCCGCTCGTCCCACAAAAACCAGCTCTGATAGGTCGCGTTCGGATCTTCCTTCCATCGCTGAATGAGTTGCCGTGCCAGCAATTCAAAATCCGCCAAACCGTCCCCCTTTGTCGATTACTCGATGAGCTCGAGAGGCTAGCATTGTGGTCGACGGCAGGCCAGATTCCTGATCCCTGCCACGCCATGCGGAAGTCGATTGCCTCGCTGTTCACTGGATGTCGTCTGGAATGTGGATGAGGAGGTCGCGCGTATAATCGACAAGCAATGCTCCCATCGCGGCACCAAAGAGGACCAGGAATAGCAGCAGCGCGAGCAATTTGGGCACGAAGCTGACCGTTTGCTCGTTGATCGACGTCGCGGCTTGAATAATCGAGATGACCAGCCCCACGACACCCATGATGATCAAAGGCGGTCCCGCTACCATGGCCATGACCCAAAGCGCACGTCCCATCGACACAGAAAAAGGACTGTAGGTCTCCATTTATGCCTCCCCCTGCACTTGCGCTCGCAAGTGCCAAGGAGCCAACAGTTCCGCCCATCGCGGGACGAACGGCCAAGCGGATGATCGTTGGTTCGATCAGGTCTTCCCTCGGACGCTCGCCCCGCTCCACGCTGCGACCCGTGGGCTCCCGAATGGCCCATCGAGTCTCTCGACGGGCTACTACTGACTTACGCACCGGCGGCGCGCACCCCTCGCCCCGGCCAGCAATTTCTTCAAAACATCGAAGGGCACGCGAGGGCAGATGGGCGGGTGCGCGTAATAGAAATGAGGATCACCGTCGGCGAGGTGCGCATGTACGACTGCATTATCATCGGCGGAGGCCCCGCAGGCCTGACAGCTGCCACCTACCTGGGTCGATTTCTGCGTGCCACATTGGTTATCGACGCCGGGGCCGGACGTGCCGCCAGCATTCCCACGACGCATAATCTCATCGGCTTCCCGGAAGGGATATCTGGTGAGGAGTTGTTGTCGCGGATGCGTCAGCACGCTGTCGGCTACGGTGCGGAATTGGTCAGTGACGTGGCCCACAGCATTACGCAGTCCAAGACGGGCTTTGTCGTGGGCATGAGTTCCCGCACCGTCGAGGCGCGGACGGTGTTGCTTGCGCCGGGCGTGGCAAACCACCGACCCAACCTCGCCCAAGCTGCACATGACAGAGGCGTTTCGCGCGGCCTCATCCGCTACTGCCCAATTTGTGATGCGTACGAGGTGCGCGGCAAGCGCGTGGCAGTCCTGGGCTGCTCGGAGCATGGAGCGGCCGAGGCGATCTTCGTGCGGCGCTACAGCGAAACCGTTACCCTGCTCACTGAAGAATCCGTGCAGCTTTCTCTTGCCGACCAAGCTGATCTTGCGGACGGCGGAATTGCGGTCGAACGTGCCGCCATACAAACATTCTCGATAAACGATGATGATGTTCTCGTGCGTCTGTCCGATGGCCAATCGCTCAGCTTCGATACGCTCTATGTCGCGCTCGGAAGTTCCGGAAGATCAGAGCTCGCGCGGGTGGCCGGTGCTTCGTTGAGCGCGTCGGGTTGCATCATCGTCGACGACCACCAGCGAACATCGATCAGCGGCCTGTTCGCTGCCGGCGACGTCGTCGAAGGGTTGGACCAGATTGCCGTCGCGGCGGGTCAGGCGGCCAAGGCAGCGACCGCGATCCACAATCTCTTGCTCGAATAATCAGGCTCCAGCGTCGGGCGGACAGAATATTTGAACCGGGGCCTTGACCCTGACACGATGTCAGACCCCAGATTGTTTAGCGTCGACAAGGAGACGAGCCATGACCGATCCTATTTCCGCGAACACATCTGGTGCGCATAACTGTTGCGCTGGAAAGCACCGCGAGCCGCAAGGTCCGACGACAGCGAAGGATCCTGTCTGCGGCATGATGGTCGATCCCGGCGCGACCGCGCACCATGCCTCACACGGCGACCAGGAGTTTCACTTCTGCAGTGCCGGATGTCGGGCGAAGTTCGTCGCCGAGCCGGAACGATATCTGTCGAGCGGGGGCGACACGCCCACGGCCGCAGAACCTGGCACGATTTGGACTTGTCCGATGCACCCGGAGATCCGAAAAGATCGTGCCGGTCCTTGCCCGATCTGCGGCATGGCACTCGAGCCCGAGCTCATAACGGCGGAATCAGGCCCGAGCCCTGAACTCGTCGATATGTCACGGCGCTTCTGGATCGCCCTGGCGCTGACGGTGCCCATATTCCTGCTCGAAATGGGCGGACACCTTTTCCCCGCGCTTCATCAACTCGTCCCCGAGCGAATATCAGGGTGGGTTCAGCTCGCTTTGGCGACCCCCGTCGTGCTTTGGGCCGGTTGGCCGTTTTTCGAGCGCGGTTGGGCGTCCATTCGGACGCGAAACCTGAACATGTTCACGCTGATCGCGATGGGAACCGGTGTCGCCTGGGCCTATAGCGTGGTGGCCACGCTTGCCCCCGGAATATTCCCGGCGGCATTCCGCATGATGGATGGCACGGTCGCCATCTATTTCGAGGCCGCCGCGGTCATCACCGTCCTCGTGCTCCTTGGGCAGGTTCTCGAGCTGCGCGCGCGAGAGCGGACATCGGGCGCGATCAAGGCCCTGCTCAATCTGGCACCCAAGACTGCCCGCCGGATCCTGCCGGATGGTCACGATGAGGAAGTCGCGATTGACCTGATTGTGGTCGGCGACAGGTTGCGCGTCCGCCCCGGCGAAAAGGTGCCTGTGGATGCGATTGTCGAGGACGGCCGCTCTTCGATCGACGAGTCCATGGTGACTGGCGAGTCGATGCCGGTGACGAAGACGGTCGATGCCCATGTAGTGGCGGGCACGATAAACCAAACGGGATCGCTCGTCATACGCGCGGACAAGGTTGGCCGGGATACGATGCTGGCGCGGATCGTCCAGATGGTGGCAGATGCGCAGCGTTCGCGCGCGCCGATCCAGCGCATGGCCGACAAGGTTGCGGGCTGGTTCGTCCCGGCAGTGCTTGCCGTCGCACTGCTCTCCTTTGCGATCTGGGGAATATGGGGTCCAGAACCGCGACTGGCGCATGGCCTCGTGGCCGCGGTCGCGGTGCTGATCATCGCTTGTCCCTGCGCGCTGGGTCTCGCGACGCCGATGTCGATCATGGTCGGGATCGGACGAGGTGCCGGCCTCGGTGTCCTGATCAAGAATGCCGAGGCGCTGGAGCGCATGGAAAAGGTCGACACGATCGTCGTCGACAAAACCGGCACGCTGACAGAAGGGCGCCCATCGGTGACGAATATCGTGGCGATGGACGGCTTTTCGGAGCACGATCTTCTTCGCCTGGCGGCGGGCGTCGAGCGGGCGTCGGAGCATCCGCTGGCGCTCGCGATCGTCGCGGCCGCGAAGGATCGTGACATCGACGTTCCCGAGGTTTCCGACTTTGACTCGCCTACCGGAAAGGGCGCGGTCGGAACCGTGGACGGCAAGCGGATGTTTCTGGGCGGCGCGGCCTATCTCAAGGAGAATGGCATCGATGTGTCAGCCGCGGCTGCACGCGCCAATGAGCTGCGGGCGGACGGGGCGACGGCGATTTTCGCGGCCGTTGATGGCCGGGTCGCCGGGATTCTCGCCATTGCGGACTCGATCAAGGCAACCACAGCGGAGGCGCTGGCAGCCTTGCGAAAAGAGGGCGTGAGCGTCGTCATGTTGACGGGCGACAACCGGACAACCGCCGAGGCGGTGGCCCGGAAACTTGGCATCGATGCGGTCGAGGCCGAGGTGCTGCCCGATCAGAAAAGCGCTGTCGTCCTGCGGCTGCAGCGCGAAGGCCATGTCGTTGCCATGGCTGGCGATGGGGTGAACGACGCGCCCGCTCTCGCGGCAGCGGACGTCGGCATCGCGATGGGTTCGGGCACCGATGTCGCCATCGAAAGCGCCGGTATCACGCTGCTCAAGGGCGATCTCAACGGCATTGTGCGAGCGCGGCGGCTGAGCGAGGCGACGATGGCCAACATCCGCCAGAACCTGTTCTTCGCCTTCATCTACAATGCAGCCGGCGTCCCCATCGCCGCCGGGCTACTCTATCCGGTGTTCGGCATCCTTCTTTCGCCTGTCATCGCCGCCGCGGCGATGGCCCTGTCATCCGTCAGCGTCGTCACCAACGCGCTGCGCCTCAACCGGGTGACGCTGTGAACATCGGAGCGGCCTCCGACGCGAGCGCTGTGTCGCAGCGGATGATCCGCCATTATGAGAAGATCGGCCTTATCCCGTCGCCGCCGCGACGTGAGAGCGGGTATCGCGACTATTCGCAAGCCGACGTGCACTTCCTGCGTTTCATCGCCAACGCCCGCGATCTCGGCTTTCCCATTGATGAAATCCGCGTGCTGCTTGATCTCTGGTCCGACCGCGAGCGCGCGAGCGCGGAGGTCAAGGCTCTGGCGGAATCGCGCGCGGGAGACCTGGGTCGGAAGGCGGATGCACTCAATGCCATGCGCGAAGCACTGCTCAACCTTGCGAATGCCTGCCATGGGGACGAGCGGCCCGAATGCCCTATACTCACGCGTCTGGCGTCCTGAGCCTATCTGGCGGCTCGGTCTTGTCCTCGATGACGCACGTCAGGTCGCTCCCCATTTGAGTGTCGTAAGCACTGTCGACGCTGTCGGTACGCAACGGTACATCGCGTTGACCTGTGGCTCGTGGGTGTGTGGCTGAAGCACGTCATCGGCACGTTGCGCGCGCTGGCCCCCCACGGGCAGAGTGTCACGCCCGAAAAGATGGCCGCTCCCATGCTCAGCAGGTTCCGGGTCCGATGGCCGACATGGCAGCAGAGCCGGGCGCGGAAGCGGGCAGATCGCGACGATGATGGTTGACGCGCTTGCGCTCGCCGGCGGAATTATGGTGGCGACGTCGTTTGGTCAGAACCGGCAAGCGCCGCTGAGATTTTTCTGTAAGGGGTTATCGCGCGAAGCGCGTATCTTCTAGTTGGGGGGGCCTCAGACGGAGATGGATCGATGCATCAGATGGACCCCGACATGCAGGCCTGCATGGACGCCTGCCACGAGTGTCATGTGACCTGCCTGCACATGGCAATGAACCATTGCCTTGAAATGGGCGGCCAGCACGCCGCACCGGAGCATATCAAGATCATGCTCGACTGTGCGAGGATTTGCGAAGTCGCAATCGACTTCATGGCGCGCAAGTCGTCCCACCATCAGCATATTTGCCGCGAGTGCGCCGAGGTCTGCCGAGCGTGCGCCGCGAGCTGCGAATCCCTGGACGGCATGGAGGATTGCGTGGCCGCGTGCCGCAAGTGCGCCGACGCCTGCGAAAAAATGGCCGCCTAAACTTCTTCGCGCGGGCGGCGAGCCGCCCGCGCGTGTGATATGCTCGCGTTCGTGCCCAGGCTCCAGGGGACGATGCCCAAGCAGTACAAGGCGCTGGTGGCGAGTGCGCCGGCCGATCACGACGAGATGATGAAAGACCTGCCGGCATGAAGTGGTGCCAGCAGCAAGTATGGAAGGGGCGGTTCTGAAAAGCGCGAAACTAAGGCTGCACCTCCTCGCGAGCCGCACCCACAAATGGCTTGCAGTTATCATCGGTGCGCAGCTCCTCCTCTGGTTCACGAGCGGCGCGTTGATGAGCTTCTTGCCCATCGACCGCGTGCATGGCGATCACTTGGTGGAGCGCAAAGCCACCACGGCCCTGCCCAGCCACCTCGCGCTCGCATCGCCATCGGCGATCACCGCCGCCACTGCCGCGCCGATCGAGGCCGTCACCTATCGCATGTGGCTTGGCCGAGCTGTCGCCGAAGTCGTGACGGCTGACGGCACTCGCCTGGTAGATGCGAGGACTGGCGCAGCGCTGCCTGCTCCCACCGCGAGCCAAGCTGAAGCTGTCGCGCGAGCCGCCTGGCGGGGGAGCAGCGCTCAACCGAAGGCAACAGTGGCGCGGATTGAGCGTGCCAGTGCCGAATATCGGGGAGCGCTTCCCGTCTGGCGCGTTGCCTTCGCCGACCCTGATTCAACCCGCGTGTTCATCGCGGCCGACACCGGCCGGATCGCGGCAGTGAGAACCGGGACGTGGCGGCTCTATGACTTTTTCTGGGGTCTTCACATCATGGATTGGAAGAATCACGAGGACTTCAACACCCCTTGGCTGCTCGCCTTCGCGATCGGGGCGCTGGCACTTTGGGCCGGCGGGGCGGTTCTTCTCTACATGCGATGGCCAAGGCGCCGACGCCGTAACGCCGGGAACGACCCGCTGTACAGCAGGGCAACGCATGATAGATGACCACAGTTGTAGGCGGAACATGAGCATGGCTACGGCCGCTTCGCCGGGATGATCGCGGCCTTAACCCGGGGTGATACTCCCACTCACATATGAGATACGATAACATTAGACCAGTTGAAGGTGTGCTTTTGAGATCGACGAATTAAGGAGGCCGCTCGCGAAAAGTGGCCGATGCTCGCCTTTCAGGCAAGGAGGGTGAGCCGTACAGCTCACCCTCAATCGCGATGTGAGTCACCGGGTGCAGCGCAAACGCGTTCTACATTTTCGCCCTTAGTTCAGCGAGCGACTTGCGGTTCTCCACCGCAGTTTTGCGGGCCTCAGCGAGCACCTTGGGGTTTTTGGTGTGATGCTGGATCATCACAGACATGTCGATAGCGCCCTGATGGTGCGCCGCCATGCTCTTCATCCACGCCTGCCCAGGATCCGGGTCCATCATGCCCTGCATCATGTCGCGGTCCATTTTCTGCATAACCTCCATCATCTCGCGCTGGGTAGGCGTCATGTTCTGCATGTGGCTCATGTCCATTCCAGACATCGAACTCATGCTGCCGCCCTGCTGCGCGATAGCCACGCCACCCGTCAGCACGATCGAGGCTGCCGCTGCGGCCAAAGAAAGACGAGGCAGTTTCATAGTAAATCCTTTCAGCTGATCCTCGTGAAACAACTCCGTTGCGACCGCACGGTTTCAATTTGGGGGATCGGGAAAAAAAGACATGAAACCCTGAGGGAAAAACCAGTTCCGCGCGTAAAGTATGTCCTAGCGCCGCTAACCCGATCCCAGGCTCCCGGTGAATAAGCGCAGCATCCTTCCAGTTCTCGACCGCACGCTGGTGCTTCGCGATGGACCAGTCGAGCTCGTTGGACCCCGCGATGCTGGGCTCCCGAAGATTGCACCAGCCATTGGCGGCGTTTCGGCTGCGGGCTGAGCAGTCAGATTACTTCCTCGCTTCGCCCGAACGGGCCGATAAGCCGCCGATATTCGCTTTCCGCCGGACCGTAGCTGTCGCCGGCTAGCTCTTCCAACTTCTCGCGATCGAGGATGATAACACGGCCCCGCTTGGAGCTGATCATGCCGGAGCCTTTGGATCTGCCGCACCCACGGCACCAGCCGGTCGAACCGTCGACGCGCACAAGTCTATGCACCGGGAGTTCATGCGTGCGCTTTCAATGACATTCGATGGTCAGATGCTTCAGTTCATGGACGGGGACGAGGCGGTCACGGATGATAGTCGCATCGACGCCCGCGCCACCGACAACACCGACGATCGCGGCATGGGCGTCAGGACCGATGCGCCAGACATGGAGATCGGAAATGCGGGCGTCTCCTCGTCTTTCGACAAGATCCTGTATTTCCTCGGCGACATGATTGTCAGTCGTATCGAGAAGGACTGCGGCGGTATCGCGCATCAAGCTCCAGGACCAACGAGCGATCACCACTGCCCCGACGATTCCCATGACAGGGTCCATCCATATCCAGCCAAGATAGCGGCCTGCCAGAAGAGCCGTGATCGCCAACACAGAGGTAAGAGCGTCGGCGAGGACGTGCACATATGCTGAGCGGAGGTTATTGTCGCCGCCATGGGCATCATGGTCATGGGCGTGATCGTCATGACCGTGGTTATGATGGCTACCCGACAGCAGGAATGCGCTGACGATGTTCACGCCGAGCCCGATGACCGCAATCAGCGTTGCTTCGCCAAACGCAACCTTGATGGGCTCGAAAAGCCGCAGGATCGATTCGATCCCAATTCCCAAGGCGATAAGGCCAAGCACGAGCGCTGAAGCGAAGCCTGCCAAGTCGCCGACCTTCCCGGTTCCAAAGCTGAACCGCGCACTGGATGCATGCCGCTTGGCATAGGCATAGGCAATCGCTGCGACACTCAGCGCCCCGGCGTGGGTTGCCATATGAAAACCGTCGGCGAGAAGCGCCATCGAGCCGGTGACATAGCCGGCGAAGATCTCGCCGATCATCATCACAGCCGTCAGCACCACAACCCACAACGTCCGGCGGGCGTTCTCGTCGTGAGAGGCCCCCAGATACACATGGTCGTGCGTAAAGGCGTCAATGTCGCGGGAGGTGGTCAATATCTCAGCCTCATTTTGCGTAGCGGCGTATAACCGCGATCAGTTCTTCCGCCCCGGCGGCGCGCTCCTCGGCCGGAAGATCGGGATGCGCCACATGCGCGCGGACATGCTCTTCGATAATCTCATCCATGAGGCCGTTGATGGCACCGCGGGTCGCTGCGACCAGATGCAGCGTCGTCGTGCAGTCCGTCCCTGCGGCCAGCGCTCGCTCGATCGCCATGACCTGGCCCGCGATGCGGCGCACCCGCTTCAGGAGTTCATCATTACTTTCGGTCAAATGCCCCATAGCATACCTCCCTACCCTATACATGGGCGCGCCACCATAGCATCGACTTGAAAATCAAATTCACCCAAAAAGGAACTGCTACTGGCAGCCTCGAAACGCGGTGCCGCAAAGGATCTTGCTGCGCAGTCGGTCGCTTGAAGGCGTAGCCCACTGCAAGATTACATAGCCGACGACTCGGCCCCTGTGCATTATTCGGCCACAGATTCACGGTAGGCGAGCTTGAGGGACGTCGGCGCCAGCTTCTCTGCCAGGGATTGCGCTACGTAAGCCGTCGCGGCCACACAAAAAGGCCGG
>Ga0209630_10001033_pt1 | contig 30937 bp, 32 predicted proteins | sample COG_01_FD_184745 | JGI IMG/M metagenome (GOLD analysis project Ga0209630, IMG submission 184745) | Pelagic Microbial community sample from North Sea - COGITO 998_met_01 (SPAdes) (version 2) | ecosystem: Environmental > Aquatic > Marine > Neritic zone/Coastal water | place: Helgoland, sampling... | reverse complement strand
AAATTCAAAAGCATTAATTGAGCATGATTGTTCAATATCAAATCATTGTCACATCTCTACTAATGCTACCATTAATGGTGGAGTAAAAATTGGATCAGAATGTTTTATTGGTAGCAATGTAACAACAAAGGATAATATCAAAATAAAAGAAAATAGTTTTATTAAAGCTGGGACTTTAATTAAATGAGGGTATTTATTATTGCAGAGGCAGGAGTTAATCATAATGGATCACTTGATCTAGCAAAAAAATTAGTTGATGTAGCATGTTCAGCAGGTGTTGATGCTGTAAAATTTCAAACATTTAAAGCTAAAAATTTAGTAACTAAACACTCTCAAAAAGCAATTTATCAAAAAGAAAATACTGACAAAAAAGAAACCCAATTTGATATGCTTAAAAAGTTAGAACTTGATAAAAAAAAACATCAAGAACTTATTTCTTATTGTAATAATAAAAAGATAATTTTTTTATCATCGCCTTTTGATCATGAAAGCATAGACCTATTAAATGATTTAGGTTTAGAAGTATTTAAAATACCAAGTGGAGAAATTACAAATTTTCCTTACCTTAGGTATTTAGGAAAGCTTAATAAAAAAATAATTCTTTCAACTGGAATGTCAAATATGGATGAAGTAAAAAATGCTTTAGATATTTTAATCAAGTCTGGTACCAAAAAAAATAATATCACAATATTGCATGCTAATACAGAGTACCCAACACCTATGAAAGATGTAAACCTTAGGGCAATGGTTTCTATTGGACAAGAATTAAATATCAAATTTGGATACAGTGATCATACTTTAGGAATAGAAGTCGATATTGCTGCTGTTGCAATGGGTGCATCTTGTATAGAAAAACATTTTACTTTAGATAAGAGTATGGAAGGACCAGATCACAAAGCTAGTCTCGAACCAGATCAGCTAAAAGAAATGGTGAGAGCTATAAGAAACATAGAAATTGCGCTTGGTGATGGAATTAAAAAACCCTCTAAAAGTGAGATTAAAAATATAGAAATTGTTAGAAAGTCAATTGTAGCAAAAATTACGATAAAAAAAGGTGATGTTTTAAACGAAAGTAATTTAGCAATAAAAAGACCTGGAGGAGGACTATCTCCAATGCATTGGGATAAAGTTATAAATACTAAAGCTAAAAAAGATTACCAAGAAGACGAGTTAATATGAATAAAAGAAAAGTATGTGTAGTGACAGGTTCACGTGCAGAATATGGATTGTTGTATTGGCTCCTTAAGGAAATTGAAACTGATAAAAAACTAAAGCTTCAGCTCATTGTTACAGGAATGCATCTAAGTTCAAAATTTGGATTAACTTATAAAGAAATAGAAAAAGATTTTAAAATTGATAAAAAAATAAATATTTCTTTAATCGCTGATAACAGTCAAGGTATTTCAAATTCTATGAGTATTGCTCAAAGATCCTTTTCAAAAACTTATGATGAGCTAAAACCTGATATTATTTTAGTATTAGGCGATAGGTATGAGATTTTTTCATCTGTTGTTGCTGCTATGATTGCTAGAATTCCAGTGGCTCATATTCATGGTGGGGAGGTTACGAAAGGTGCAATTGATGAGGCCATTCGTCATTGTATAACAAAAATGAGTCATATACATTTTGTGGCTACAAAAGAATATTTTAAAAGAGTAGTACAACTAGGTGAAAATCAAAAAAATATTTTTAATGTAGGAGGTATGGGTATTGAAAATATTAAGAGATTAAAATTATTAAGTAGAAAAGAATTTGAAAGATCAATTAATTTTAAATTAAATAAAAGGAATATTTTAGTAACTTTTCACCCAACAACTTTGGAAAAAAAAGAATCAAAAATACATTTTCAAGAACTTCTAAAATGTATTGATGAATTAAAAGATACAAACATTATTTTTACAAAAGCAAATAGTGATATGGGTGGAAAAGTTATTAATAAAATGATTGATCAGTATATAAGTAAAAACAAACAAAAATCTATTGGAGTAGCATCATTAGGTCAATTAAGATATTTAAGTGCTTTACAATATGTAGATGTTGTGGCTGGCAATAGTTCAAGCGGACTTTTGGAGGCCCCGAGTTTTAAAATCGGAACTATAAACATTGGCGACAGACAAATGGGAAGAATAAAAGTAAAAAGTGTAATTGATTGTTTGCCAAACAAAAAAAGTATTAGAATTGCTTTAAAAGAAGTTTACTCAAAAAAATTTCAAAATAGCTTGAAAAATGTTAAAAATCCCTATGGTGATGGTTGTGCAAGCACAAAAATAACCAAAGTATTAAAAAAAATTAAATTAAAAAGTATCTTAAAAAAAAAATTTTTTGACATAAATTTTACAATATGAAAAATTTTAAAAAACTTACAATTAAACAAAATGCAACAATTAAAGAAGCATTCAAAGCAATCGCTAAAGGAAATATTAAAATTGCAATTGCTGTTGACAACAAGAATAAATTAATTGGAACATTAACAGATGGCGATATCAGAAGGGGTTTTTTAAAAGGTTTAAACATTAACGATTCTGTATATTCGTTAATAAATAAAAAACCATTAATAGGAAAAGTAGTAAACTTAAACAGAGATAAATTATTAGATATTGCAATTTCAAAAAGTATCGAACAGGTTCCCATTGTAGATAGTGGTGGCAAGGTGATTGAAATAATTCTAACTAATGAAATTTTAAAAAGAAAAGAAAAATCCAATAAAGTTGTAATAATGGCTGGAGGAAGGGGCTTGCGTTTGAGGCCACTTACTAAAAATATGCCAAAGCCCATGCTAAAAGTTGGCAATAAACCAATTCTTCAAATTATAGTTGAGAGATTTAAAAATAATGGATATGTGAATTTTATAATATGCGTTAACTACAAGTCGCTTATAATACAGAATTATTTTGGTGATGGAAGTAAGTTTGGAGTAAAAATAGAATACTATAAAGAAAAAAAAAGAATGGGAACCGCTGGTTCTCTAAGTCTAATCAAAAAAAAATTAACAGAAAATTTTATAGTAATTAATGGAGATATACTAACTAATCTTGATTTTGAAAAAATGTTTGACTACCACAAAACAAATAATGCTTCAGCAACAATGTGTATTAAAGAGTATAATATAAAATTACCTTATGGTGAAATAAAATTAAATCAAAAAAAAATTAAATCAATTGATGAAAAGCCTCAATATAAATTTTTTGTGAATTCTGGCATTTACATTCTTGACCCAAAGTCTCTTAAATTAATTCCAAAAAAATTTTATGATATGCCAGAACTTTTTAAAAACTTAATAAAAAAAAAATATAAAGTAGTTTCTTTTCCTCTAGGAGAATATTGGTTGGATATTGGCAGAATGGATGATTATAAAAAAGCTAATAGGGAATATAAAAATAGTCACAGTGTATAAAAAAAAAACTTTCTTAGCAATAATTCCAGCACGAGCAGGAAGCAAAAGACTTAAAAATAAAAATATACTAACATTAAATAACAAACCTCTGATAGGCTGGACAATAGAGGCTGGTATTCAAAGCAGATATATAGACGAATTAATAGTTTCAACTGATAATGATAAAATTGCAAAAATTTCTAAAAAATATGGAGCCAAGATACCTTTTTTAAGACCCCAAAATTTAGCTAAAGATAAGTCAAAAACTTCAGATGTGGTTAAGCATGCAATCAATTTTTATCATAAAAAGTTCAAAAATTTTTTTGATTTTATATTGATTTTGCAACCAACTTCACCATTAAGAAATAATAAAGATATAGACAATGCCATAAAGTTTTTGGTTAATAAAAAAGCAGATGCAGTAATTTCTGTTTGTGAATCACAATATCTAACTAAGTGGAGTTGTAAATTAACAAAGAATAAAAAAATGAATACATTTTTTCAAAAAAAAAATTTTAAAAATATATGTCAAGATCAAACTAAATACTTTCGTTTGAATGGTGCTATTTATATTTGCAATGTAGATAAATTTTTAAAACAAAATTCTATATTTTTAAAAAAAAATGTTTATGCATTTGAAATGCCACAAGAAAAATCTTTAGATATCGATACTAAACTTGATTTTTCTTCTGCACAAACAATTTTAAAAAATAAATAACATTGAAGCTTTAAGGTTAATTAGATTAAAAAAAATTGGGTTCAATAAAATCTTTAAATAAAATAATAAGCTAGTATAATGTGCTACTTCAAATTATGGTTATGAAAAAAAAAGCATGATTACACTTAGATTCTGAAACTATGAAAGAAACAATTGAGCAGCTTTAATCTGAGCAAAAAAGTTATTTATCTTGTAAATGACCCTTTTACAATAAGAGACTTTGAACGGTTTGGAGTCAAAAACTGGATCAGTTATAATTGGGAAGTTCAAGTTTTTGATGTTAGTAAAATTTTATACCCAGATTATTGGGAGAATGTAGATCGAAATAAAATAAGTTCTAATTTCGAAGGGTTGAAAATTTTTCAAAATATTAATGAAGTGTTATCTGCAATAAATAATTTGAAAAATAAAGTAGTGTTTATAGATAAGCTTGGAATTTCTAATCTAGAAATGAGAATTAGAGCTGTTGCTCGCGCTCATGGTAAATTAGTTAAAATCTCAACTGGCTCACTTCCCTTTGGTAGCATTAATAAAAATATTTTGAGTTTATTCATCCAAATAATGAGACCAGTTATTTTTATGAAAAAATTAATTTCATTTGTTCAAGAAAAATTTAAAAAAATTAAAGTTAAAACGTATATAGATTATTTAGTCGTTGATGGTCGTAAGTCCATTCCAAAGATCAATGAAAATAAAACCTTAATTATTCAAGCACACAATTTAGATTATGATTTTTTAGTAAAAGAAAATCAAGTTAAGTCAAATAAAAATAGTAATTATTTAGTATTTATAGATCAATATCTTCCTTACCATCCCGATTATATAAAAAAAGGCACTAAACCCCCTGTATCAGAAGATTGTTATTTTTCAATAATTGATCATGGACTTAATGCAATAGCAAAATCTCTAAAACTTAATATTAAAATTGCAGCACATCCATTATCTAATTACGCAAGTAAACAGAAAAAATATAATTATCCTATTTTTGAAAATAAGACTTTTATGTTAATTAGAGATGCAGCAGTTGTTATATCCCATTGTAGTACGGCTTTAGGTTGGGCAGTATTTACAAAAAAACCCATTATTTTTATAACAACTGATGAAATTCAAAATGCAAATCACTCAAGATTTGCAAAAAACATAAACAACTATGCTACAATTCTAGGAAAAAAAACTGTCAATTTTAGTCAACTTTCAAGTAAAGATAATTGGATTAATCATTTAAATATAGACTGTGAAAAGTATGAAAAGTTTGTTGAAAATTATATTAAAATAAAAGGATCGCCAGACAAACCATATTGGAATATTGTAATTGAATATATCGAAAATGACCTATCTCTATTAAAAAAAATTTGATGTTTAATCTTGTTAAATCTAGGTTGTTTTTTATCAAAAAATAGTCTCATATAATTAAAATCTATTAATTTAAATAATTAAAAATTTTTTGATGGTTAAACTATTACATATTGGACTTGGTAAATGTGGCTCTACATTTTTACAACGAGAAATTTTTCCCATATTAGAAAAAAAAATTAATATTGATCATATAAAAATTGAAAAAAATGTTTTTTTTAATGTGCAACAAAAAGAAATTAAATATAGTGTCTTTGAAAATTTTAAAGATATTGAAAGCTTATTGCCAAATAATTTTATAATATCAAATGAAGCTTTATTTTCAAAAGGTTGGGAATTTTCTAGAATAGATAAAAACTTTGAATGTATTAAGAATAATTTTTCTAGTGATACTGTAATTTTAATTGTTATAAGAAATCCTTATGATTTACTAAATTCTATTTATTGCCAGTCTATTCATGAAATGAAAATAATTAAACCTCAAAATTTTTTCTACATTGATGACAAAGAAATAAATATTAGGGTAAATAATCGATTTAATTTACATAATTTTAATTATTCAAAATTGATAAATTTGTACAAAAGTTATTTTAAAAAAGTTGTTGTTGTAAAATATGAAAATATACAAAATCTAAACTTCTTAAAAGAAATTTTCAATCTAGATAGTGAGTATATTCAAGAACTTAAAAAAAACTCTGGTAGGTTTTATAATAAATCTATCTCAAAATTTGGAATTAATTTTATTTTATTTTTGAATAATTTTTTTGATGTTAGACAAAGTCAGATATTTATTAGAGAATCAATTATTCCTTCTAACAACATAATAATAAAAATTAAAAATAAATTATTGCGTTTGCTTGATTTAAGAATTTTTTTTCAAGGAAGATTTGACAAGTTTATACCTTATAGAAAGTATTTAATTAAAAGTAAATTTTTACCTCTTAATATTGAAAAAGAAATATCAGAATATAATAAAATAGATTTTTGATTTATTTAATTAAAGCAAAATTTGTAGATTAAAGGAAAGGTGAGCAGTTTTTTAAATAAACTTTAAAACGACTATTTATATTATGTGACAATTAAGGATTAATGTGTCACAACTATCATATTTAATTTTGCAATTACAAACAATAATTTATAATTTCAATTTTATAGGTTCAATTAATTTAATTAGAATAGATAAAAATTAAAAAATTTAAATGAATAAGACTTTTATAATAGGAACAGGTAATTTGTCTTCCACTCTACAAAAAAGAATTGTTAATTCCAAAATATATTCAGCCAAAAAATTTTTAAAAAATATTGACTCAATAAATAAAAGAAAAAAAAATATAATTATTAATTCTTTTTACTCATCTACTAAATTAAAAACAATAACATCATATGAAATTTTTGTAAAAAAAACTCTTAGTGAAATTGCAAAAATTTTAGATTTATTAAATTGTAACAATGTAGACAAAATTATTTACACTAGTAGTGCATCTGTTTATGGACTAAATGATAAAATAACAAATTTAGAGGATGAAAATAACAGATATATATATTCAGCTTTTAAACTTAGTGCAGAACTTTTAATTAAAAATTTTTGTAAAAAAAAAAAAATTAACTTTATAATTTGTAGAGTATTCAATATTTATGGAGGAAAAGATAAATTTTCATTAATCCATAAATTAAAAAAAATAGCTAACAATAATAAAAAAATTATAATTTATAATTCCGGTAAATCAATAAGAGATTTTATATATATTGATAATGTTGTTACAATTTACAGTCTAATATTAAAAAAAAAGATTACTTCTGGTTTGTACGATGTTGGAACTGGTAAAGGAATTAAGATTATCGATTTAATTCGAGAATTAAACTTAAAAAAAGTAAACTTGGTTTACAAAAAATTACCCACATCAGAAATAAGTACGTCTGTTGCGAATAATAAAAACTTATTCAGACAAATTAAAAAAATAAAATTTAATAAGATTAAAATTTTTTTAAATTCAAGGAAAATTAATGGATAAAAATTACTGGGATAGTTTTTACAAAAAGGTTGAAAAAGATGAAACTGTAAGCCTAAGAAGTTCTTTTGCTAAATTTTGTTTAGATAGGTTTTTTAATAAAAAAAAAATCAATATTATTGATTTAGGATCTGGGAACGGAAGAGACTCAGTTTATTTTGCTAATCAGGGTTATAAGGTGATAGCAATTGATCAAAGTCCTATAGGTATAAAAATTCTTAATAAAAATTTAAAAACAGGATATAAAAAAAATCTAATTTTAAAAACTGCTGACTTTGTTCAAGAAGACTTTAATAAATATAAAAATATTAATGTCTTCTATTCAAGATTTACAATTCATTCAATAACTAAAAATGAAGAGAAAATATTACTAAAAAAAATTTACAATTCTTTAGCTAACAAAGGTTTATTTTGTATAGAGGTTAGGACAACTAAAGATCCAATATATGGTACCGGTAAATCATGTGGTGATAATACATTTATAAGAGATGGTCATAAGAGAAGATTTATTGACTCAATTGTGTTTCGAAAACAAGTAACAAGACTGGGTTTTAAAGAACTTTATTTTATAGAAAAGAACAATTTGTCAATTTATAAAAAAGATAATCCGGTACTTATGAGGCTGATACTTGAAAAATAATAAATTTAGTAAAGATGAGGCTTTGTTTAAAAAAGTAAATAATATTTTAGCTAATACGTCTTATAAATATTGGGTATGTCATGGAACATTACTTGGAATTATTAGAGATAAAGCTATTTTGCCTTGGGACCATGATATTGACTTTGCAGTTTGGAAAGATGAAGTAAGCATTAAAGAAATTGAAAAACTATTTAATTTGAATGGATTTCATCAAGAATATATATTTGGCGAAATGGATTGTCTGCATTTTGTTAGTGGGTCAAAAAAAATTGATATTAGCTTTTATGAAAAAAAAAATGGATTAGCTTCCATAAAGTGGATAGCACCAAATAATAAATTTAAAAATAAATTTTTTATATTTGTAGCAGAGCGATTGTGTGCACCTAATAACATAAAAAAATTGAAATTTGATTTTACAAGCATTAAATCTTTTATCAGAGTATTATTTTCAAACTTTTTGATATCTATTTACCCTTTTTTTTCATCTAAATTAAAAAAAAAAATTTTTAAATACTCTCAAAATTATTTCAATTATATTGGATATAGTTATCCAGAAGAATTAATGCAATTTAAAAATATTATATTTCTAGATGAACAGGTGCCAGTACCAATTGACTCTGAAAGATGTTTATTTTTAACATATGGTGCTGATTGGAAGACACCAAAAAAAAATTACACATGGCATGAAGAGGCTAAAAATTTAATAAAATTAAGTTAGTTTATGATAAAATTATACCAAAATAATTGGCATGGAATTGAATTTAGTTCTTTTGGACAGAATGATATAAAAAAAATAGCAGGTCTAGATTTTTACAATAGATTCTATAATGAATTTTTTCTTAAATTTAAATATTTTGATGACCTAAATAAGGATTGGTTAAATTATAAAAATAAAATGGCAAAAATAATACAAAAGGAATTTGGTGATAAAAAGAATATTTTATCAATTGGATGTGGCATAGGCGTCGTTGAAAAATACATACTTGAAAATAATCAAAATATTAATTTGACTGCTATTGAACCATCTAAAAATGTTTGTAAATGGATTAAAGATTTTAAGAATATTGATATAAAATATGGATATTTTCCTGAAATTATAAATCAAAAACAAAATTTTGATATCGCCTATGCAAATGGCATTGATTATGTTTTTGACGAGAGGCAATATCATTTTTTTCTTAAATCTGTTGTTGATTATGGTATAAAGGAATTAATTATTATCAGCGCAAGTTATTATGAGCCTAACTTTATTTTGTATACCAAAGAAATAATCAGAGATATGTTAATCAAATTTAATTTATTTAATAAAAATATTCAATTTTGGGGTTACAAGAGATCTTTAATTGATCAATTTAGTGCAATGAATAAAGCAGGATTTAAAAAGATGTATTTAAAGTATAAATCAAATAATACCATAGTTATTAAGGCAATAGCAAAATAAGTGACCAAGGATAAATGAAAGTTCTATTACTAGCAGGCGGCTTAGGTTCTCGTTTAAGCGAAGAAACAATTAATAAACCTAAACCTATGGTTGAAATTGGCTATAAACCGATATTGTGGCATATTATGAAGATATATAGTAGTTATGGCTTCAACGACTTTATAATTTTGCTTGGATATAAAGGCAATGTCATAAAAGAATATTTTGTTAATTATTTACTTAATAATAATGATGTAAAAATTGATTTGTCTAATGGTAATTTTCAAATATTAAACAATTCTAGAGAGTCTTGGAAAGTTACACTGCTGGATACTGGACTTTATACTATGACTGGTAGTCGGATAAAAAAAGCTAAAAATTTTTTAGGCTCTGAAACATTTATGTTAACTTATGGAGACGGTGTTGGAGATATAGATATTTCTAAACTTATTAATTTTCATAAATCGCATGGAAAAGCAATGACGGTTACTTCAGCCCAACCAGACGGAAGATTTGGTTCACTTGATATTTCAAAAAAAAATAAGGTATTAAATTTTAAGGAAAAACCAAAAGGAGATGGTAGCTGGATCAATGCTGGATTTTTTGTATGCGAGCCAAGCGTTCTTGATTATATCAGTGACGATGTTAATACTATTTTTGAACAAGAGCCATTAATTAATTTAGCAAAAAATGGGGAGATATTTACCTATAAACACAAAGGCTTTTGGATGCCTATGGATACAATTAGAGATAAGAATATTTTAGAGAATATTTGGAATAGTGGAAGGGCTCCATGGAACACATGGAGTAAATGATTTTTAATAATATTTATAAAAATAGAAAAGTCCTTATTACCGGAAACACTGGTTTCAAAGGTAGTTGGTTATCAACTTGGTTACTTAAATTAGGTGCCAACGTTATAGGAATTTCGAAAGATGTTCCAACCAACCCATCTATGTTTGAAATATTAAAACTAAAAAAAAAAATCAAATATTATAAATCAGATATTAGAGAGTTATCTAAAATTTCAAAGATTATTAAAAAAGAAAAACCACAATTTATTTTTCACTTAGCTGCACAACCTATTGTGTCTATCTCTCATAATAATCCAATTGAAACAATATCTTCAAATGCTTTAGGTACAGCGAATGTATTAGAAAGTTTGAAATTATCTAATCATAAATGCACTGCAGTCATCATAACAAGCGATAAAGTTTATGATAATATAGAGCAACATAGAGGATACAAAGAAGATGACAGCATAGGTGGAAAAGATATTTATAGTGGCAGTAAAGGTGCGGCAGAACTTATTATAAAATCATATTATCATTCTTTTTTCAAATCTAAAACTTTTAAAATAAGTATAGCTATTGCAAGAGCTGGAAATGTCATCGGTGGTGGTGACTGGGCAAAAGATAGAATTGTTTCAGATTGCATGAAAAACTGGAGTAACAATAAAATTGTTGAGCTAAGATCTCCAAAAGCAACAAGGCCATGGCAACATGTTTTGGAACCACTTAGTGGGTATCTTAATCTTGCATCAAAACTTTACAAAGATAAGTCTTTACATGGTGAAGCATTTAATTTTGGTCCAAAATTAAAACAAAATCAAACTGTAGAGGAATTAATTAAGGATTTAAGTAAACATTGGAATTTAGAAGATAAAAATATTTATAAAATTAAAAATTCCCTATCTTTTCATGAGGCAAAACTCTTAAAGCTTAATTCTAATAAAGCATTTTCAACTCTCAAATGGAAACCTAATTTAGATTATAAAGATAATATAAGATTAACAAGTGAATGGTATTTTGATTTTTATAAAACTAAAAAAGATATGTTTGATAAAACCCAAGAACAAATTTTAGAATATGAAAATTTAGCAAAAAAAAATAAATTAAAATGGATGGAGTAATATTAACACCTCTAAAAAAAATATACCATGAAAAAGGAAATATTTTTCATGCAATGAAAAAAACTGATATTGGATTTAAAGGTTTTGGAGAAGCATATTTTTCTACGATTAATCAAAATGAAATTAAAAGTTGGAAAAAACATAAAAAAATGACCTTAAATCTTATTGTACCAATCGGTAAAATTAAGTTTGTGATTTATGATGAAATTTTAAAAGAGTTTTTTTCAGTTGAACTTTCATTGGATAATTATCAAAGACTTACTATTAAACCTAATTTATGGACAGCGTTTTGTGGAATAGACAAGCAGAATGTTTTATTAAATTTAGCAGATATAGAGCATAATCCTAGTGAATCAATCAGTATTGATTTAGATAAAATAAAGTTTGATTGGAGATAAATTTGTTAAATAATAAGGCACATAAATGAAAAAAATCAGGCTTTCAAAATCATCAATAACTCGAGCAGAAATCAATGCTGTATCAAAAGTGTTAGAAAGAGAATATCTTGGAATGGGTGAGGAAGTAAAACTTTTTGAGGAAAAAATTAAAAATTATCTAAAAACAAAACTTAGTGTGGTTTGCGTAGGCACGGGGACATTTGCTCTTCATTTATCATTAAGTGCTTTAGATATTAAAGATGGTGATGAGGTTTTGGTGCCATCGCTAACATATTTATCTTCTTATCAGGCTATATCTGCTACAGGAGCAAAGCCAATATCATGTGAGGTTGAACCAAGCACATTGTTTTTATGTGTAGAGGATGCAAGAACTAAAATAACAAAAAACACTAAAGCGATTATGCCTGTTCATTATGCAGGTGCCTCCAACTCAATGAACAAAGTTTATAACCTTGCAAAAGAATTTAAATTAAGGGTAGTAGAAGATGCGGCACATTCGTTTGGAAGCATAAGAAATGACAATTTAATAGGAGTAGAAGGAGATATTATTTGCTTTAGTTTTGATGGAATAAAAAATATTACATCAGGTGAGGGCGGAGCCATACTTTCTAAAGACAAAGAGTTTATTGAAAAAATAAAAGATTTAAGGCTTTTAGGAGTAGAAAAAGATACAGAAAAAAGATATTTGAATCAAAGGAGTTGGAATTTTGATGTGAAAGAGCAAGGTTATAGATACCATATGAGCAATATTATGGCTTCTATCGGCATCACACAGTTAGATAGAATTCATGAATTCAAAGTAAAGCGACAAAATATTGCGAAAAAATACAAGAAAGCTTTAAATGATCTAGATCAAATAGAATTTTTGGACATTAATTTAGAAGAAGTGTTGCCACATATTTTTGTGATAAAAACAAAACAACGCGATGAGTTAAAAAAATATTTATTAAAAAATAATATTGAATGCGCCATTCATTATAAACCTAATCACTTGCATACTAAGTATAGAGACAGTTTAGATTTACCAGTAACAGAAAAAATTTATCAAAAAATTTTAACACTACCTTGTCATTTTGATTTAACAAACGACGAGCAAGATATAATTATTAGAAAAATAAGAGAATTTTTTGGAAGATAAGAAACCGTTAATTTCTGTTGTGATTAATTGTTTTAATGGCGAAAGTTATTTAAAAGAAGCTATCGAATCAGTTTATTCTCAAACATATCAAAACTGGGAAATAATTTTTTGGGATAATCAATCGACAGATAATAGTTCAAAAATTATAAAATCTTACAGCAAAAAAATTAAATATTTTTATTCACAAAATCATACATCATTGGGAGAGGCACGTAATTTAGCTCTACAAAAAACAAATGGCGATTGGATCGCTTTTCTAGATGTGGATGATGTTTGGCTACATACTAAACTAGAAAAACAAGTAAATATTATAAATAAGGATAATGAAAATATTGGTTTCATTTATGGAAAATGTAAAATAATTAATGAAAAACCACGTAAAAACAATTTTTCACCAAAAAAATTTTTAGATTTACCAGAAGGCAATATATTCTCGTCATTAGCGATTGATAATTATGTACCATTAGTTTCTGCGTTAATTAATCGAAAAAAACTTGTTGAAATTGGAGGGTTTCCTAAAAATTTAAATTATGCTGAGGATTATCACATTTTTCTTCACATGTCTCACAAATATAAAGTTCGAGCATTACAAGAAATTTGTTGTTTCTATAGAGTTCATGAAAACAATCTCAGTCACTCTCATCAAGTTCATGGTGTTATGGAAACTATAGAAATAATAAATTTTTTTTATAATGAGCCTGTATTTAAACAAGCTCTGAAAAGTAAATATTTAAAACTCAATTTGATATATCTTAAACAAAAAAAATTTATTAAGTCATTTGAAATTATGTTTCGCCACAAATTAGCTATTATAGTTTTAAAAAAAATTATACTGATGTTTTTAATGAAACTTAAAAGAATAATTTCTATTATTTTTAATTATTAACAAAATCATCTAGGATAATTTTTAAATTATTTTGACATTTTTTTCTTGAAATTTTTTTAAGAACAGTTTGAAAGGCATCTTTTCTTTTTTGAAAGTACTTTTTTTTATTTGAATAATCAATTCTGATTCTATCAGAAATAGAATTGTAATCATTCGAGTTCAAATTATTTAAAATATATCCATTCTTATTATTTATAATTTCAGTATTTCCAGGAATATTTGAACAAATTACTGGTATCGAACAACTCAAAGCCTCCATTACAGCAAAAGACATTCCTTCAGAATTACTAAAATTTAAAAAGAAATTTATTTCCTTTTTTTTTAAAAAGTATGTCAATGAATTTACATAATTTATTAATGAAAAATTAATATTTTTATCAAAGTTATTTTTCGCATAATTGATTAATGATTTTTTCTCTGGTCCAGAACCAATACAGTAGTAATAAATTTTTAATAATGGGTTATTTTTTGAAAAATTTTTAATAAACTCAAATATCTTATGATTATTTTTTAAATCAATTAGCCTTCCACATGATACAAATTTAATTATTTTTTTATTATAATTCAATATTAATTTTTTATGATTGATACCTAAATAGTTTTTACAGATTTTTTTTTTATCAATTAATTTTTGTGATGTTAGAATTTTATTTTGCTCATTATTGAGTGTCAGAATTAGATCTAATTTAGAAAATTTAAATTTTTTATATTCTACAAAAGAGTCCTTATTTATATACCCTTTTAAATCACTTCCGTTAGTTCTTGCAAAACATTTACTAATAATTTTTTTTTTTTTTAAAAAATAAAAGGCTATAAGAACGTAATTTGACCAAAAAGAATAAAAATAGTCTTTTTTGACATTTTGTTTTTTAAAATAATTATAAATTATCTCTGATTTATATCTTGAAACCAGGATTATTTTAATTTTTTTAAATAATTTACCTTTTTTAATTTTAAAAATTTGTAACCATAAATCTTTATAAAAAAAAACTTTTATAAGATATAAAATTATTTTAACAGGTTGATAAAGTCTTTTATTTATTGAATTATCTATTTTTATATTTTTTGGAATTTTAATATTTATCTCACCTTTTTTGCTTGTTGGATATATTATGATTTCATCAAATTTTTTTGATAAAAATTTCACTTCATCTTTAAAGAATATGATATCCATACCTTTATATGGATAATCATTTGAAATAATATGTAATTTTTTATAATTCATTTTTTAATCATCTAATTAATAATTTTAACTATTATTTTACAATTTTTTTAGATATTAATCATAACATAAAACTTTAAGTAAACTTAAAATTATTTAATGATAATCTCAAAAAAAAAAATTAATAAAAATTTAAATAATTTTTTTTTTATTATTTTTTTCTTCTTCTTTTCTTTGATTCTGTTGAAATACTATACTTTTGGTGACCAGCAATTTTATATAAAAATGTACGAAGTTTTTAAGGTCACGCCATTAAAGAACCTTATGGAAGTTTATTATCAACAAACAAGAGGTACTGAGCCAATAAGTGCTATATTATTATGGATAGGTGCGAATCTTGGAATAGATAAAAATATTTATATCTCATTTTGGAATACAGTGTTAATTTTTGGATTTCTTTTGATTTTCAAAAGGTACAATGTGCCTTGGTATATAACTTTTCTTTTAATTTTTAATTTTTATATAATTGTTTTATTCACTGGCGCTGAAAGACTTAAATTTTGTTATATTTTGATTATTTTGGGATTATTGAGCGAGGGCAAAACCAGGAGTATTTTAATTTTGTTATCACCACTAGCACATTTGCAAGGCTTATTATTTTTACCAAGTTTAATTTTGATTAAATATCAAAAGAATTTAATTAATTTTTTTTCAAATTTTAGAACTAAAAATAGTAATGTTAAATATATATTTTTTTTAACTATCGTAACTTCTATTTTTTTTTATTTTTTTGGATCAAATATATTGTCTAAGTTAAAATTTTATATAATTTATAGCGAAAATTTTATTTTAAGAGATTCTCTAAAAGTTTTGATTATTTTTTTATTATCTTTAATAATAACAAAAAGATACTATTTAATGTCCATTGCAACATTACCTCTTATTATATCAGCTTTACTTGTTGGAGGATTTAGATTAAATATTATTTTATTGTCTATATATATCTATATCTTTTTAACAGAAAAGAAAATTAAACATCCACTTTCATTAGCTCTTATTTTATACTTGTTTATAAAGTCAATTTTTTTTATGAAAAATATATTTATTAATAATGATGGTTTTGAAGGGTTTCTGATGTAAATAGTAAAATGTTTAGATAAAAAATAAAAAATCTTTAAATGAAAAAAAAACTTATAGAAAATATTAGAAATAGAAAATCTAAAATTGGTGTAATTGGTCTAGGGTATGTAGGGTTACCGCTCGCACTTCGTTTTGTAGAAAGTGGATTTAAAGTATTTGGATTTGATATAGATATTAGTAAAGTTATTAAATTAAAAAAAAATGAAAGTTATATAGACGGTATTGCGTCTTCGCAAATTTTAAAACTTAGAAAAAAAAAAGTCTTTAGGGCCTCAAATGATTTTTCTTTCTGTAGTCAAATGGACGCTTTAATTATTTGTGTTCCAACTCCTTTAAAAAATAGAAAGCCAGATTTAAGTTATATTTTAGATACGATGGATACTCTTTCGCCTTATTTTCGCAAAGGTCAAATTTTATCGCTAGAAAGCACAACGTACCCAGGTACAACTGATGAAGAACTATACCCTCGTTTAAAAAAATTGGGTTTTAATATTGGTACAAATTTTTTTTTAACTTTTTCACCAGAAAGAGAGGATCCTGGAAATTTAAAATATAATACAAAAAATATCCCTAAAGTTGTAGGTGGTTATACCAATAATTGTTTAAAAGTTGGAGTTGAACTTTATAATTCATGCATAGATAAAATTATTCCAGTTTCTTCTACAAAAGTAGCAGAAATGTCCAAGCTCCTTGAAAACATATATCGGTCAGTAAATGTTGGCTTGATTAATGAAATTAAAATTGTTTCGGATAAAATGAATATAGACATACATGAAGTGATCAAAGCTGCTTCTACTAAACCTTTTGGTTTTGCGCCTTTCTATCCCGGACCAGGTCTGGGCGGCCACTGTATTCCGATAGATCCTTTTTATTTTACTTGGAAAGCCAAACAGCATGGCGTCAAAACTCGTTTTATTCAGTTATCTGGAATTATAAATTCAAGTATGCCTAAATGGATTTTAAACAAAATAATAATAAACTTAAAAAATCGTGGATTGAATTTAAAAAAGTCAAAAGTTTTAGTTTTGGGCATTGCTTTTAAAAAAAATGTAAGCGACACGCGCGAATCTCCAGGTGCAAAATTAATAAGTCTTTTAAAAAAAAAATTTATAAAAGTAGAATATTCAGATCCTTATATACCTGTTTTTCCAAAAATGAAAAAATATAATTATAATTTAAAAAGCGTAAAAATAAATCAAAATAATTTAAAAAAATTTGATTTAGTTTTGATTGTTACTGATCATTCGAAGTTTAATTTTTCATTAATTAAAAAACATGCAAAATGCATTATAGATACTAGGGGAGTATACCAAGGAAATTACAGACATATAATCAAAGCTTAATTTTAAATAGATTGTGAAAAAAAAAATTTTATGTTTGTTGCAAGTCTATCTTCCTGGTTATAAATTTGGAGGACCTGTTCGAACGTTAAAAAACTTTGTTGATCATTTTGGTGATGAATTCGAAATTAAAATTATTTGTCAGGATCGAGACATTTTAGATATAAAACCCTATAAAAATATCAAATTAGACTGCTGGACTAAAGTTGGGAAAGCATCAGTGTTTTATGCTTCAAAAGAAACTTTAAATTTAATTGGAATAACGAATTTATTAAAAAACACTTCTTATGAATTACTATATCTGAACAGTTTTTTTAACTTTAAATTTACAATTTTACCACTTTTTTTAAGATATCTTAAGCTAGTCCCAAAGAAACCTTGCATTATTTCTCCAAGAGGTGAGTTTTCAATAGAAGCACTAAAATTAAAAAAACATAAAAAATTTTTATTTATTTATTTTTCTAAGTTAATTAACCTTTATCAAAATTTATTTTGGCAAGCCTCAAGTAAAATTGAAAAAAATGATATTATTAATAATTTTGGAATTGATCACCAAAAAATTTATATAGCACCGAATTTAACGCAAAAAGTTGAAAAAAAAATTGAATATAAAAAAAATAAAAAAAAAACTTTGAGACTTTTGTTTCTGTCTCGTATTTCACCAATGAAAAATCTTGATTTTTTGTTAAAAACTTTATCATTTGTAAATGTTCCAATTAAACTAGATATTAAAGGTACAAAAGAAAATTATGGTTATTTAAAACAATGTGAATTATTGAAGAAAAAACTTTCTAAAAATATACAAGTTAATTTTGATAAAGAGATTAAACAAAATCAGGTAAAAAAAATATATAAAAATTTTGATTTATATGTACTTCCTACGCGTGGGGAAAATTTTGGCCACACTATATTTGAGTCAATTTCTAATGGTTTGCCTGCAATGATAAGTGATAAAACTCCATGGAAACACGACTACAAAGGTGGTATTGAAGTTGTTCCGTTAATTGAAAAAAAATGGGCTAAAGCTATCATGAATTGGGCAAAACTTGATTATTCAACTTTATATAAAAAAAGACAAGCAGCATTAAATTATGCAAATAAATACAATCTGCAAATTAAAGCCTTTGAAAAAAATAAAAAGCTGATTAAATCAGTTATGAAAAGATCATGACTAGACTTTTAATATTAGGATCAACTGGTTTGTTGGGAAGCACTATATTAAAATATTTTTCAACTAAAACTAATTATGAATGTTTTGGAGCAATCAGAAAAAATTCAGATAGAAAAAAACTAAACAATATTAACAATTTAAAATTACATAAAATTGATTTCAACAAACCTAATGATATTAGAAAAGCCTTTATTTCTATAAAACCATACCTAATTATAAACTGCATTGGAGTTGTTAAACAGGTTTTAAATAAAAATTCAAATTCTGAAATTATAAGAGTTAATAGTTTTTTACCACATTATTTATCAGAATTAGCAAATGAAAATAATAAAATAAGATTTATTCATTTTAGTACTGATTGTGTTTTTTCAGGCACCCTAGGAAATTACTCAGAAAATGATATTGCGGATGCAAAAGATATATATGGTAGCAGCAAAATACTTGGAGAAGTTAATAATTCGAACACTTTAACCTTAAGAACCTCAATAATTGGACATGAATTAAAAACAAAATATAGTTTATTGAATTGGTTTTTATCACAAAAAAAATCAATAAAAGGTTATAAAAAAGCAATATTTTCAGGATTAACTACTCTAGAAATATCAAGAGTTTTAGAAAAATATATTATTCCAAATAAAAAAATGAGAGGCATTTATCATTTATCTGGTAATCCAATAAGTAAATATGATTTATTAAATATTATAAAAAAAACTTATAAAAAGAAAATAAAAATTATGCCCGACTCAAAAATAAAAATTAATAGATCACTAAATTCAAGTTTATTTCAAAAGACAACAGGCTATAAACCAACAACATGGGATCAGCTTATTAAGGCAATGTATGAATTTAATAGGTATAATTAGTTATGAAATTTTTAAAAAATAAAATATTAATGGTTACAGGTGGCACAGGTTCGTTTGGAAGCACAATCATCAAAACTTTAATCAAAAGTCAACTAAAAGAAATTCGTATTTTTAGTAGAGATGAAAAGAAGCAAGAGGATATGCGTTTATTATACAAAAGTAGTAAATTAAAATTTTATATTGGAGATGTGCGTAATTCAAAAAGTGTTAATGAAGCTATGAAGGGTGTTGATTATGTTTTCCATGCCGCAGCATTAAAACAAGTTCCTTCTTGTGAGTTTTACCCAATGGAAGCAGTGCGGACTAATATTTTAGGTACTGAAAATGTTATAGATGCAGCTTTTGAAAATCAAGTTGAAAGAGTAGTTATATTAAGCACTGATAAAGCAGTTTACCCAATAAATGCAATGGGAATATCAAAAGCAATGATGGAAAAACTAATGATTGCGAAAGCAAACTCATTAGTAAACAATAAAACAATTCTTTGTGCAACGAGATATGGAAATGTAATGGGATCAAGGGGGTCAGTAATACCTTTGTTTATTAGTTTGGCCAAAAAAGGAAAATCTTTAACAATAACTGACCCAAATATGACACGATTTATGATGTCACTTCAAGAGTCTGTAGAGTTAGTTTTATTTGCGTTTAAGCAAGCAAAGCAAGGAGATATTTTCGTTCAAAAAGCCCCGGCTGCAACTATTGAGAATGTTGCAAAAGTCATAATAGATATTTTTGGGAATAAGAATAAAATTCAAATTATAGGAACTCGTCATGGAGAAAAATTGTTTGAATCACTCTTATCACGTGAAGAAATGATACGTGCAAAAAATATGGGCCGCTTTTTTTGCATACCATCAGATAATCGTGACCTAAATTATTCAAAATATTTTACAAAAGGCCAAAAAACTATATCAAAGTTTGAGGACTACACATCACACAACACAAAACAACTAGATAATAATGAACTAAAAAAGTTAATAATGAGTCTTGAATTTGTTAAAACTGAACTTAATGCTTAAAATAATTACCATAGTTGGAACAAGACCTGAAATTATTAGATTATCAAGAATAATTCCTTTGCTTGATAAGTTTTCTGAACATAAGCTAGTTCATACAGGTCAAAATTATGATTATGAATTAAATCAAATTTTTTTTAATGAATTAGAGATTAGAAAACCAGACATATTTCTCGAGACTGCTGGTTTAACAGCCGCAGAGACAATTGGTAATGTTATCTCAAAAGTTGATAAAATATTAAAAAATTTTAAACCTGATGCAGTTTTGATTTTAGGTGATACTAACAGTTCTTTAGCAGCAATATCCGCAAAGAAAAATAAAATCCCGATTTTTCACATGGAAGCTGGTAATCGTTGTTTCGATCAGCGAGTGCCAGAGGAAACAAACAGACGAATTATAGATCATATTGCAGATATAAATTTAACTTACAGCTCAATTGCAAGAGACTGTCTATTGAAAGAAGGATTACCAATAGATCAGATTGTTAAAATAGGAAGTCCAATGCAAGAAGTATTGCAACACTATATGCCAAAAATTTTATCCTCTAAAATATTAGAAAAATTGGGTTTAAAAAAACAAGAATACTTTGTTTTTAGTTCACATAGAGAAGAAAATTTAGAGTCTAAAGAAAGATTTTTAAAATTAATAAAAGTTATAAATGAAATTGGTGAAGATTATGGTTTACCAATTATTTTATCAACACATCCACGAACTCAAAAACACATTGATGAAAAACATATCTCGTTTAATTCAAATATAAAATCAATAAAACCTTTGGGTTTTATTGATTATATTCAATTACAGATAAATGCCAAAGTTGTTTTTTCAGATAGTGGTACTATAACAGAAGAGTCTTCAATTCTTAATTTTCCTGCATTAAATATTCGAGAAACTCAAGAGCGTCATGAAGGAGTAGAAGAGTCGTCTGTGATGATGGTAGATTTAGATATAAAAAAAATTAAAACAGCATTAAAGATATTAAAGACTCAGACTGAAAATAAACAGCGTATTATAAATATTGTTAATGACTATAATTTAATCAATGTAAGTGAAAAAGTTTTACGTATAATTCATAGTCATACAGATTATATAAATAGAAAAGTTTGGAAAAAATATTAAAAATATGTTTTCACAAAAAAATTTAAAAAATATTTCTGATCGTGCAATCAAGAAAATAAAAAAATCAAAAAAAAATATTAACTATTTTATTAAACCTTATAAGCATCTTGTGATTGATAATCTTTTTGATCATAAATTAATAAATGAATGTCTTAAAAACTTTCCTAATACATCTAGTAAAAATTGGGAATTTACAAATGATAAGGATATTGAAATTAAGTATAGATCAAAATGGACCTCAGAGTTTGATATACCTGAAGGTATAATTGAAGTTGTGAGAATATTGAATGGAGCTGATTTTTTAAAATCAATTTCAGAAGTATTTAAAATTAAAAAGCTAATACCAGACCCTTATTTTACTGGAGGTGGATTGAATGTTACAAAAAAAGGAGGATTGCTGGATGTTCATGTGGATGGAAATTATCATGATGCCACGGGCTTAAACAGAAGACTTAATGCTTTACTATTTTTAAATAAAAATTGGACTCAAAATTGGGGGGGTGAGTTTGGTTTGTATGATAGCAAAGGTAAAAAATGTATCAAAAAAATTGAACCAATTTTTAATAGGTTAGTTGTTTTTGATACTCATGATACAAGTTGGCATGGTCTACCAGATCCAATAAATTTTCCAGAAAAAAACCCTAGAAAAAGTATTTTATTGTATTATTACACAAAGGAAAAAAGATCTTTAAGTCAAATAAAAATCAGCAAACCGCACAGCGCACTTTGGAAAAGAAGAGGTGAAAAAGATAAAAAAGGTAATAAGACACGAAAATTTAATTAATGTATTTAATTAATTTTTTAAAATAAATTGATGAAAATTTTATTAATTCACCGTTATTTTTGGCCTGACCACCCAAACTGTGGGCAGATATTGTGGCACTTAACTCAAAAATTAGCCACTCAAGGGCATCAAGTAGATGTTTTAACAGCATTACCATCTAAGGATTTAAATTCTAAAAAAATTGTTTCAGAAAAATTTCAAATATTAACAAACATAAAAATAGAGAGAATTGATTTAAGTATAGAAAACAATAGCCCAATAAAAAAAATAATAAATGCTTTGAAATTAGGATTTAGAACTAATTTTTTAGCTATAAAAAATAAATATGATATAGTCATATCAACATCTATTCCACCAATCACAGGTGGTTTATTTGCAGCAGTTGCTGCTAGTATATCTAAAGCTAAGTTTGTGTATTTTTGTATGGATTTACATCCAGAGGTAGGAAAAATTTCTAAAGATTTTTCAAATCCAATTTTATTTTCACTTCTTCAAAAAATTGATAATTGGAGTTGCAGTAAAGCACACCCTGTAATTGTTCACTCTTTAGATATGAAAAATTCCTTATTATCTCGAGGAAGCAATAATAAATTTGATGTAGAAATAATTAATAATTTTTCTATACCAACTGAAGAAATTAAGGAATCAACTTCTAAACTTGAATTCAATCCAAATGAAAATGAGCTTAATATAATTTTTGCTGGGAATTTGGGACGTTTTCAATCTTTAGACAAAGTTATAGAGGCAATGATCTATTTGAAAGAAAAAAAAAATATAAAGTTATTCCTTGTAGGTGATGGAGCTGTTAAAAAAGAATTAATATCTAAAGTTCACGCTACAAAAGCGAATGTTGAATTTTTTGATCAACAACCTGCAAATGTTGTAAAAAAAATGATTAGCAAAGCAGATATTGGATTGGTTTCTTTAAGTAAAAATATCTACAAGTATGGTTATCCTGGTAAAATAATGACTTATTTAGAACAGGGAAAACCCATAATTGCTATTCTAGAAAAAGAAAGTGAAATAGTAAAATTAATGGAGCAAAATAATTATGGTTTTAATATTTCGGATTTAAATCCAAAAAATATTTCTGAATTTTTAATTAAATTAGCTGAAAATAAATCATGGAAATCTAAAATGAGTTATAATGCAAAAAAAACTTATGAAGAATACTTTTCAACAAAAACAATTTTGTTAAAATGGACTAAAGTACTGTCAAATAAATAAATCTTGTACATTCATTTATAAGTTATTATATATTTAAATGTTTTTTATGAACATATCCTTAAAAAATGATTATATCTTCAAAGAGTCACTTAATTAAAACTAATAAAAAATATTTTTTTTTTTTATTTATAATTATTATCGTAGTTTTTCTTTTTTCAGCTTTTTTATTTAAAAACAAACTATACAATCTTGCATACAATAATATATTAATAAGAACTAATATAAAGTCATTGGGCATTGGTGGTGTTAATAGAGATCTAAATTTAATTTCTATTATAAAAAGTTTTTCAACAAATATTTTTAATAGGGTTCAAGGCAGTCAAAAATTTGAAACACTTATAATAGACATGAATTTCACAAATTACAGTAAATTAGAAAAAAACAGACAATTAGCTATTAAAGAAGGCAGATTAAATAAAACATTTTTCAATAATGTGGGTGCAAAATTAAGAGTGGGTGAAAAAAAGGTAAGAGCCAATTTAAGATTGAAAGGTTTTTACCTCGATCATGTTGCTACACCAAAGTGGTCATTTAGAGTCAAAGTAAAAAATGATAATATTAATGGGTTTAGAGATTTTGCTATTATGAATCCCGTAACAAGAGATTTTCAATCTTCACCTCTGATTAAAAAGGCAATGAGATACAAAGGAGTAATTACACCTCGAGACAAATACTATGAAGTAATATTGAACGGAAAAAAATTAGGAACAATGTATTTAGAAGAAAGATATACTGAAGATCTTACTGAATATTATAAAAAGCCGTTTGGACCAATTATTTATTATGATGAAAAAGCGGGGATGCACACCTTTAGTGATGATGTAAAATTTTGGAATAATGATCAAAATTTAAAATTTATTTATTCAAATATAAAAAATTTTGAGAACAATCCAAAAGACTATATAAATTATATAGATCAAAATATATGGGCTGAATATTTAGCTATAAATTTTCTGTTTAAATGTTTTCATGGCAATATTGGAATAAATTTAGCTTATTATTTTCATCCTATTGATAGAACAATCCAGCCAATCAGTTCAGATAATTCATGTGGTCAAAAAGATAATTTGAGAAAATTAGGATTTCTTCCTTTAGAAAAAGAATTTATATATAAATTAATTAAGATTGATTCATTTAAAAAATTATTAAAATCAAAAATATTGTGGTGGGTTGAAAGCAAAGATGCTGAATTATTTATTGATAAACTTAAAAAAGATGAAAAATCATTGAGAGTTGCTTTATCAAAAGACTCTCCTTTTTTATCTACATTTCCTATTGACAATAGACATCTCAAGCAAGTGATTAATTGGATAGATAGTTTGGATAATAATGTTGAAATAAAAGAAAATAAAAAAAAAAATCAATTTCATAATGTTAATAATGATAATTATATTTTTCCAGTGATTGAAATTCAAAAAAAAAATAACAGTTATTTATTGAAGATTAATGATTATTCATTGAATAGATTTAGATTAAAAGATTTGAGAGTTCAGGCATTAGAAAATGAAATAATTTTAAGTATAGAAAAAATTAATGATTTTTCTGATTTAACTAAAAACTTTAATATGTTGATTAAAAATAAAAAGATATCTCAAATAAAAAAAGTTGAATTTACCTTTTTAGATTTAAAAAATAACGCTAAAGAAAGTAAATTAAGGGTTAATTTATCTCACTTTCAAGATAATTTTAATAATTTCAAAAATTCCTCCCTTAATGAATTAAAAAATTATTTTAGTTTAGATATAAAAAATAAATTATTTTTTTTAGATACTGGAAGAACAATAATATTAGAAAAAACATTAGTTTTTCCAAATGGTTTTGATTTAATGTTGAAGGCAGGATCAAGCATAAAATTCAGAAATAATTCTGGAATTGTTTTAAATGGAGGACTTAGAATTCTTGGAAAAAAAAATAATAAGGTAAATCTTGAAGGTTATCAAAATGAAGTTTGGTCAGGGATGTTAATTTTAGCAAAAGGTAAAGACGTATTAATTGATAATTTAAATATGAATGGCGGTAACGGCATCATTAATGGTGTAAAATATCGTGGTGCTTTCACTATAAATAAATCAAATTTATTAATTCAAAATTCTTTATTTGAAAATAATTTTAGTGAAGACACTCTTAATTTAGTTCAGGTTAAAGGTGATTTAAAAAATATAATAATTCAAAATAGCCCATCTGATGGCTTAGACATAGATTATGGGGAAGTTAAGATATCTAATTCAAAATTTTTAAATATTGGAAAATCAACTGGGGCCGATGCGATTGATATGAGTAAATCTAATGTTGAGATTAATGATATAGAGATAAAAAATATTACTGATAAGGGAATTTCTATTGGAGAGGAGTCAAAAGTAAAAATTTTAAATGCATCCATATATTCATCATTTGTAGGTATAGTCGCTAAAGATTCTTCAAATGTTATTGCTAAAGATTTATTTTTTAATGATATTATATTTGCAGATACAATGGCTTATAGAAAAAAACCACAATTTGGTGGTGCAACTATGTTTATTGAGAACTTAAATACAAGTTTAGGAAAACATCTTGTTCAAAAAAAATCTACAATTTTAATAAATGACAAAAAAATTAAACCTAAAAAATTTGATATAGATTATCTATATAAAAATTCTATGAGATCAATTAAATAATTATGAGACAAGAAAAAAAATATACATTTAGCATTACAAATTTATCAGAGGTTAAAAAAAGTATTCAAGACTCTGTAAATTCTATATCGAAATCTTATGAAGATAGATATGTAAATTCACTATACTTTGACTCATTTGATTCTCTAAATTATGAAGAGAATCTTGGAGGTATATCTAACAGGTCTAAAGCTAGACTTAGATGGTACTCAAAAAAACCTTTTCTTAATGTAAACAAAGAAACTGATATGTATTTTGAAATAAAAATAAAAAGAAATTTATTTGGAAGCAAGTTGATACACAAATTTAAGTTTTCAAATGATACTGTTTTATTTGATAATTATTCAATAATAAATTATTTAAGAAAAATACTCCCTCTTAATTTTTTACCACATATAGATCATTGCTCCATTATGAGTCTTGGTGTTTCATATGAAAGAGAGTATTTTGAAACTTACACAAAAAAATTAAGATTAACAATTGATAAAAATATAAAATTCATAAGGCCAAATTTCTTTGACGTTTTTAATTTTAAAGAAATAGAAACGTATAATTTAGATTATGGAGTTCTTGAATTAAAATTTTTAAAAAATATGAGTAACGAAGTAAGAAATATAATTCTTGATTGTGTATCTATTTCATCTGGCAGACATTCTAAGTACTCTGTAGGTATAAATTTAATTAATAAGTAATTTTTAATAAAATAACACTTTGAAAATTTTTTAGAAATAAAGATTAAAAAACTTATTTTCATGAAAATTAATGATGAATTAATAATTTTAATTAAAAACAATTATGTGTTTAATTATTTACATTAAAATTCTTTATGATAATTGAGTTAACAGTATTTAATTTTAAGTTAGAATAAATAATAATTCTTGATTTTGTTAATAAAAGTTCTAACTTTAAATAAAAAAACATTTTAAAAGTAATTAAGCAATATCATGAATGAATTAGCCTCTTTAGATTTAACAGTTTCAAATTCGATTAATATTTTATCATTAATTTTGTCAATCATTGGTGTTGCAATATTATGTTATTTAGTGGCCCTTCAATATGAGAGATATTTTCCTCATATTTCTAGATCTCAATCTATGAATAAAACTATTTTTAGTGTTGGAATTATAACTTTTCTCATAATTTCAGTTGTTAAGTCCTCGCTTGCATTATCACTTGGCTTGGTTGGAGCATTATCGATAATTAGATTTAGAACGCCAATTAAGGAGCCTTTTGAATTAAGTTATCTTTTTATGTCAATAAGTATTGGTTTGGGATTTGGTGCTAATCAATATTTACCTACAACGATTGTAATACTTTTTGTTTTAATTATATTAAGTGTTTTTAATAAGAAGATTTCAAAGTTTAATACAAACACCTATTTTTTTTATATTACTATACCGCAAGATATTAAAACAGATATTGTTGAAAAAAATATTTCTGAACTTTCCAAAAATACAGACTTTGATATATATTTAAAAAGACTTGATCAGGGAATAAGATCAACTCAATTAACTTTGAATGTAAAAGTTAATTCAGAAAAAGAATTGCTAGAGCTTAATAATAAATTAAAGAAAATTTTTTCACCAGAGGCTGTTTCAATAGTAGATAATCAAAAACTAATGCCTTTTTAATTTTTGATAAATTAAAGATAAAAATTATGAGATATAAAATAGTCATAGACTATTAATTTTTCTATTAATTGTAATTTTATGCTCTAATTAATGAATACTCTAAGTTCAAAGATATTACATGACAACAAAAATGCAGCATATTAAAAGTTAAAATAATTTAAATATTCTTGATATGAAAAAAATATTAATTACAGGCGCCTCAGGATTTATTGGACAATCACTTATAAAATCTTTGTTTAATTCAAGTAGATCTGTTCGTGGCACTATAAGATCAAGAAATCTATTTTTTTCAGATGCAAAAACTGAGTACGTATTCATAGGAGATATTAATCTAAAAACAAATTGGAGAAAAAGTTTAATAAATATTGATTGTATTATTCATTGTGCAGGAAAAGCACATGCAATCAAATCTAAAAAAAATAACTTATCTAAAATTTATCAATCAGTAAATGTTGATGGAACCAAACAACTTGCAGAACAAGCTGCCCAAGCTAAAGTTAGAAGATTAATATTTTTAAGCTCAATAAAGGTAAATGGAGAAGATACTAATAATGATATTATTATTAAATTTTTAAATGAGAAAAAAAATGTATTTAGTCATAAAGATTTAGCAAGCCCTAAAGATCATTATGCAATATCAAAACTTGAAGCTGAGAACGCATTGTGGGAAATTTCTTCAAGAACCGGATTAGAGGTAGTGGTTGTGCGGTTACCACTAGTTTATGGCTATGGCGCAAAAGGTAATTTAGAGAGGTTGATAAAACTTGTAAAATCAGGAATTCCACTACCTTTAAGTTTAGTTAAAAATCAACGCTCCATGATAGGAATAGATAATTTAGTTGATTTATTAATTCGATGTATTGATCATCCAGAAGCTAGTAGAAAAACTTTTTTAGCTTCAGATGGAGAAGATTTATCTACCCCTGAACTAATAAAATTGATTGCTTCATCAATGGAAAAAAAAGCTAATTTGTTTCCTTTTCCTATTTCTATACTTAAATTTCTGGGTTCAGTTTTTGGAAGAAGGGAGGAAATTAATAGATTAGTTGGATCTTTAAGGATAGATAATAGTTATACAAAAGAAATATTAAATTGGACACCCCCTGTAAGTGTTGAAGAAGGTATTAGAAGAATGGTTCAAGGAAAATGATACGTATTTTTGATTTTTTATTTTCATTAATAGGATTAATAATTTTATTACCTTTATTAATTTTAATATTTTTTATTAGTTTATTTGATAATGGTTCTCCTTTATTTGTGCAAAGTAGAGTTGGTTATAATCTTAAATTTTTTTCGTTAATCAAATTTAGAACGATGCCTATGGGTGTGAGATCAGCTGGAACACATTTAATTAAAAACATTAAGTTAAGTTCATTTGAAAATTTTTTAAGAAGAACAAAAATTGATGAAATTCCACAATTATTAAATGTTTTGATTGGTGATATGAGCTTAGTTGGTCCAAGACCTTGCCTGTTTAATCAAAAAAAATTAATTAGTGAGCGTAAAAAAAGAGGGGTATTTAAAGTAAGACCAGGGATTACAGGACTTGCTGCAATTAATGGTATTAATATGAAAACACCAACATTACTTGCTAAAACTGATCAAAAAATGATCAAAAATATGAGCTTATCTAAATATTTTTACTATATATTTAAAACAATCTTTAAAATTATCTAATAAATAAGCCAATTTTTATTGAAATAAATAATATATTTAAATTGGTCTGCTATTGATTAATTTTCTTAATTTGATAATAATATCCTTAAGTTCATAGTTCTTCCTAACTATGCGCCTTTAAAAACACCGTTTTGGTAGGCACAAAATAATAATTAAATAATCTGAAAGAGCGTTTGTACGCGCTTTTTTTAATTCTTAGGAGGAATTATGTGTAATATAAATAAAAGAGTTTTAGAAAGTTTTAGAAAAAAACTTTCAAATGATCAATTAATTGAATTATTTGATCTTTTAAATCGAATTAATTTTAATAGAGCATTAAAATCTAAAGGAGGATCCGTTGGCTCCTTAATGGATGGTAGTTTAAACCAACCTCTAAAGATCAATAAAATTGATACCATACAATCATTACGATCGATGTATCAAAATGGAGGATTAGCTCAATCAGAAATTTTAGATCTATTATCAAAGATAGATTTTAAAGATTTAAATTCAACTGAGCTAAAGTTGATTGAAGAACTTAAAATGAACTTGGAGGATAAATAATATGACCTCTTTAAAACAAATTAACGCTAATAGAAAAAACTCAAAAAAATCAACTGGACCTGTTACAAATATAGGTAAAGCAAAAATATCAATCAATGCTATAAAACACGGGCTTTATGCAGAGCATCACATAGCAGTTGGTGAAGATATAATTCAGTTGATAAAACAGCTTGTGTCAAAACAAAGCCAATTTCAACTTCAATGATTAAAAAAATAGAAAAAGAATTTTTTGATCAAAATTATCATACAATTAAAATAAAAAATCCCAAATTATTTGAAGAGTATAAAAAAGAATTTGGTATAAAAAATAAATCTAAAATAATTAAAAATAATAATATTAAAAAGATTGATGATAAAGAAAATATCAAAAAAATAGTTGTTAGAGATGAAGCTGATGAGAAATTATTAGATAAAAAAATAATTGAAGCTAAAGACTTGAAAGATAAAAATCAATCAAGTTCTTTAAATCAAACCAATTCAGATGATGAGCTTAAAGAATATATTGAACAAAAAAAATTAGAACGAAAATCTGAAATTGAACAGTTAAGAAAAGAAGAAAAAGACCCTAAAATTAATTTTAAATTTAATGAAGTTAAGAAAGATCTAAATTGCGGAATGGGTTTTGTTAATCCCTATAAATCTATTAATCAAAATAGCTTAGGTCATTCTCAAAGCTGGAGGTTTAAAAAACAGAAAAAGTACAATTATTATGACTAATAATTATAATAAATTTTCATTGTTATTGTTTTTTGATATTTCTGCTTT
>Ga0209630_10001031_pt1 | contig 30992 bp, 16 predicted proteins | sample COG_01_FD_184745 | JGI IMG/M metagenome (GOLD analysis project Ga0209630, IMG submission 184745) | Pelagic Microbial community sample from North Sea - COGITO 998_met_01 (SPAdes) (version 2) | ecosystem: Environmental > Aquatic > Marine > Neritic zone/Coastal water | place: Helgoland, sampling... | reverse complement strand
TTTCTTATGTTCGAGTATCTGCTTCCAGAGATGGTGGAAGCCTTTATAACTCAGAGATAATGTGCGTAACTGTATTTGGAGAATTATCATGACAAAAACATACGACAATGCAATTCGCACAGGCAAAGAGTTCCTTGGACAAGTAGTAACCACTGTTTATACTGGCAAGACAACATATTCTTATGCTGCTGCCGGGAATACTGGAACATACATTTCAGTTTTAAACACATCCATAACCCCTACTGAATCAAATAGTAAAATTAGAGTTGAATTAAATATTTCATTTGAGGTTCACCATAATACAATATTCAGACTATTTAGAAGTGTTAATGGGGGTGCAGATACTGAGGTTGTAAGAAACGATGATACTAATTATTGGTCTGGGTGGGCAAATCATTCATATGATAATAATAACGCTTCCACGATGGATAGTAAGCATTATATTTATGTTGATAGTCCAAATACTACCTCGACAGTGGAATATAAGTTTATGATTCAATCAGGTGGTAATACTGCTGGAACATTATATTTAAACAGAACAGTAACTTCTGCTGGAGCGGCAGCATATGAAAATGCAGTATCGCAAGCCATATTAACGGAGATTTTAGTCGTATGAAAAAAACTATAGAAATACATGATGCACTAATGTCGTTAATGCCAAACGTCAGATTTTCTGTTGAAGACAATGACTTTGACAAAATTGAAATCCAAGACGGAGGCGTAACTGTTCCGTCCAGACAAGACATTCAAAATGAAATGGAAAGACTACAATCTATAGAAGACGCTATAGAATACCAGCACAATAGAAGAGAACAATACCCAGAAATAGGAGATCAATTAGATATGCTATGGCACGCTATTGATAGCGGATCTTTGGATAAAACATCAGACTTTTATTTGTCTCTTAAACTAGTTAAAGATGACAACCCTAAAAATTAAATAAGGAGAAATATAATGGCAGATTTACCAATCTTAGATGCAGTGAATCCAGAAGTGATTCCTGCTAAAACTTATGACAGAGTGTGGATTGAAGAAGTAATTATTCGTGGACCAGATCCTAATTTAGATATATCTGGAGAGGTCAAACTGCGCAAATATGGCATGTTTGATGGTGTGGCTGAGTTTGAGCCGGGAAATGGTCAATGGATTCGTGTGAGCAATATGCTAGAAAAAGCACAAGAAAGCCCAAGCCTGCAAGCAGCTATGGCTGGAATTATAGCATACGTTACTGAACTTGGCATAGAAAATGAAATCATCAGCTCTCCGTTAGTATAGTTTTTAGTGTATAATTACATGAGGTAGTGTATGTTTGGCTTTTTTAGTTTTTTACCATTTTCCACTGTAGATACTATATATTATAACGGAAAAGATTCTGAGTTAATATTATGCATTCAACAGTCAGAATCTAATAGCTACAGTATAAATTACATTATCACTATGGATTTGACTGTAGACAAAAATGCACAGGTTATTATATGAAAACTCTTAACATCACACTGTCTATTCAACAACAATCCGATATAGTCTTGAGAAGATAATATGGCTAGCGAAATACATGTTAATGATGTAGGTACTAAGTTTTTAGCTACAATCAAGGATAATGATGTGGTTGTTGATGTGTCCAGCGCTACAAGCATTACTATGATTTTTAAAAAACCAGATGATGAAATTATGCAAAAAACTGGGACTCTTGAGTCTGATGGCACAGACGGTAAGGTTTATTACAGCACAATAGTTGGTGATTTAGACGAAGCTGGATTATACAAACTACAAGCAAAAGTAGTCTTAGCAACTGGAACTTATTATACTGATATTTATTCTTTCAAAGTACACTGTAATTTATAGGTGATATATGTCTTGGCAAGGTCAAATTTCAACGATGGTTAGATATTTAATTAGTGATGTAGATCCTAGTAATTATAAATATACAGCTAAAAGATTAGAAACAACTATACTGGTAGCTTCTCACTTGTTGACTACTCAAACTGATTTACGTCAAGAGTATTCTGTCAATTTAGAAAGTTGCACTCTTAGTCCTGATCCAACGGATCAAGAAACAAAAGACAATGATTTCATAGCTCTTGTTAGCTTAAAGTCTGCTTGTATTATTATAGGTGGTGAAATTAAATCAGAATCTGGGAATGCTATCTCTGTTAAAGATGGTCCTTCATCTATAGATCTTAGAGGTGTAACGGGTACTTTAACTATTCTGTACAAAGATTTATGCAGCAAGTACGATCAATTATTATTAGATTACAAAGCTGGAAACAGCTTGGCTGGACATGCCGTTCTTGGTCCTTATAGTCCGGGAAGTGATTTTGTAAGACGAAGTTATTCAGACGTAGATCACCGTGGTGGTTATTTTAAATATTAAAGGAGAACATAAATGGCAATCAAACCTTTGGGAACTAGAAGTGAAGTAGGATCACTACTTTATGATATTGATAAACGGCTAGCAGATAATAACGCTGGACTCATTAGCGCTAAAGACGTTAGAGAAACCATGTTTAATTTTGCTGAATCTGTTCCATATCTTGTTGCTAGTGGAGATTGGGAATCTGTTGGAACTCAACTAATTAGCAATGTACATTTAAGAACAACAATTGACTCTGTAAACAACAGTGTAGAAGGCGGTATTTTAATAGTAGAAAGCGGTATTCAGTTTAATAATGACGTTGCTGGCGGTGAGTTGCAAGTTCATGCGTATCCGGGACCAACTGGCATTAAACATAATGAGTTAGCTAATCTATCAAATTTTGATGATCACCCACAATATCTCAATGTCAACGGCGTTAGAAATATGGGTGGCAACCTTGGTCTTGGTACGAACTGGATCAGTAGTGATGGTATCGCCACATCTTCTGGACACGGTTTTCAATTTGAAAAGCTGTCTTCTACTTTGACTATAGCGCATGTTGGTGATGATACGCATCTTAAGTTTGATGAAGATAATTCAGAAATCAAAACTGGCAAATCAACTGCTATGGCTTGGATCAGTTTTAATTCAGTTAGCGGTGTGAGTGAAGCCACAACATTAACTGTAAACTCTTCCTACAACATTAGCATGATTGAGAGAGTTATGGAAGATGGCGCGCCGGTTGCAGGCAAGTTTAAGATATATTTTAAATCTAATCTTTTCGACTCTAATGACACTACTGGCTTAAATATTTGCGCTATTGGCTCTAGCAATGCTAGACAGAGTAATGCAAGTGGTGGTGACTTTGATCAGAATACTGTTTCGTGTGTAGTAAGAAACTCAGATTATTTAACTTTTTATGTTCAAGATGATACAAACGCTTTTAGAGATGCAGAAGTCAATGACCTTATAGTCTTTGGTGCTGCGTCTGGTGTAACTCCAGAAGCAACCCCAGTAGTAAGATATGAAGTATAACATGTAAACAGAACGGGAGTTTATAGTGTCTGACCAAAACGAAATACGCTTATTTGATAGAGTTAAGGAAATTACTTACTCTCAAGGTTTAATTTCTAGCTTTGCTCTTTCTGGAGCATCGGATGGATTTAGTCCACTTAGTAGATTTTATGAACATAACGAAGTAGTTTTTTACGCCGTTACTGACGGTACAGACTATGAAGTTGGATCTGGTGTCTACAGGAGAGCAGATGCTGATCCTAATGATTCTATTACTTACAATGAGCTAGAAAGACATCCTTTTAGAAGTAGCAATTTAGACAATAGTATGATTAACTTTTCTCCGGGTGTAAAAGAAATATTTATCACCTATCCAGCAACTCACTCTGTCATGATGGGTTCTGGATTGCCAAGTTTAAATGTTCCGCAAAGAAAAGGTATGGCTGTTTGGGATTCAGAAAATATCTTAAATTATTTTTCTAATTTTACATTTGACAGCTCATTAAATTCTTTGGGTATAAATCAACCGAATCATTTTTATGGTCTAGATTTAGGTGGTGATTCTCTTCAGTATTCTTCAAGAGTCAGAGCTTCTGGCTATTACGTTGGTCCTACTGGTGTGTATTTTCAGAGACACAATGGAGCAAATGCTAACTTACAACTTTCTACACAGCCATATCAAGGGGGTACACAGTTCGTACACTTTACTCCTAACCTTACAGACAGCCAACTTACAGCAACAAATCAGACAAATTCTCATGCTCTTATTCAAGTTAGTGGCGATGTAAATCAATATATACTACTGCAAAAGCAAAATGCTCACACTGTATTTGCTGGTCCAATAGACGACTGTAATCCTTCTTGCTCTGAAGACTATCCTTTGTTTAGAAGTCTAGTAATAGATGATTTACCTATGGTGGATTTGTCTGGTATATTTATTTCTATGGAAACTTTGATAGCTACATCTGGAGCATTAGTTTCTTACACTGATGATTCAATTCTTGCCGCTTCTGGAGATTTACAATTATTTGCTAGTGGAGTTCAAGATAATCTCGACAATCACATAGCGAGTTATCAGTCAGACTTTTTTGATTTTGAAACAGCAACAAACGCAAGAATAGATGCATCTTTAGCAGAAGCTAAACATCCACGCTATTGTTCTGTTAGAGGTAATAGTACTAATAGTAACGATGACACATGGAAAAATGCTAGTAAAAATCAAACTGTCAACTGGATTAAATTTCCGTTTGCTCATGTAGAAAACGAATCTGATACTGGTGATTGGAATACTACTGAATATACGTACACTGCACCTAGTTCGGGTATTTATAAAATTGATGCCAGTGTATATTCTCACTTTAACAACGCCGCTGGAGATGTTCTAAATGAATTTAGATTAGTAACTAGCGGAGACGGCACTATTACTAATTATCTTTCTACTACAGTTTATCATCAAAATGTAACAGAAGATGAAGTCAATGGTAGCAGTTCTTGGGTAGTAGATTTAGATGATGGACATAAAGCATACTTAGAGTATAAAGGTCAACCTAGAAACTTTAGCAAGATGTCAATTCATAAAACATAATTATGCCATTAAACATACCACAATCTGTTTTCGATAAATACTATGATATTATAGATTCAACTTTTGATATTTTTGGATCTACATGTCAGTTAGTATCTATAGAAAAACAAGAAGTATTTACCCCTGATGACAACTTACCAAACATTAATACTATTAACGACCACAGGCGTAATGGTGGAGGTGTCAGAAAAAGAGGCACTGTAATAGTTAAAGAGGTAGAAGTTTTTACAGATGTAAAATTAAAAATTTATTGGGATAGTAAACAGTGGGTGCAAGTTACAGACTCCTTAGTAGCTCCCAATGCTGCTATACAAACTGTAGGATTCATGAAAGATCTTAGTAAAGTCTTATCAGCTAATTCTTTAGTTGTTCACAAAGATGTGCTAAACTCTGTAGAAATGAAGTTTGAAAGAATTGGTGGTCATATTCCTATGGGTCTTAAGCAAGATAAATATTTTGCTTGCTTTTGGAAAAGGATATCTTAATGCCTATAAGATTAGTAGACAGTATTAATTTAATATCAAGTAAAATAAATAAAGCTTGTTCTGAAGAATTAAACGCTATTCTTCCTAAAAAAAAATATAGAATCATGTCTATGGCTAAACGTCTAGCATCTAATTGGATTATGTCTCAGCCAGAAATGGATTCCCTATCTGGAGGTTTTTTATCTGGAGCGTTTGGACTGTATTCAGGAACTGAAGCTCAAGCTGTAAACAGCATTAAAAATTCAGTAGAACAATCAATTGAAGTCAATGTTAATACGGTTAGTAATAGTTTACATAAGGGTGGCATAACTATTAATTTTCAACCAAGTACTTTTACAAATTTATTATCATTATCCGAAGGTCATGTTTCTTATTCTGGTGGAGACTTGCACTGGTTGCAGTGGTTGCTTGAGCAAGGGGATGCAATGATAATTGTTAATTATCATTATTATCCAGAGTCTGGCGTGGGCCGTTCTAATAAAGGATTCATGAAAAAAACTGGAACGTTTAGAGTTCCTCCTCAATTTTCTGGTACTGTTGATAACAATTTCATTACAAGAGCGTTAACTGGTCCCGTTCAACAAAAAGAGTTGAACAGAGAAATTACAAATATAATGAAATCATGAGCTTTAAAGGTTTCGACAATATATACGATCAGACTTTAAACAATGAGATTCAAGATAATCTCATTGAGTACTTTGATTGGAATTTGTTAGAGAAAGCTAATTATTTTAATGTAGATTTGAACGAACAATCCTATGGTGGTAATGATTACTCTTTATTAACATTGTCATCAAATAGCACTTTTGATTCGGGAACTGCTTGGGATGGGTTTCGTAAGAACTGGGTCTGGCAGAGCGGAATTAATCCTAGCGGTTTACCTTCACCTATAGTTGGTACAGATAATTCTCTTCCGGGAATATCTGGTGTCTATGTTGATGATACATTCCATCCATCAGATAGTACTGGCACATACGCTCATAATGTGGACTATTTTAATGGTCGTGTTGTATTTGACACACCCATACCTACGGGTAGTAAAGTACAAGCTGAATTTAGCTATAAATATATTAATGTATTATATGCTACTTCTGTTCCTTGGATAAGGGAGTTTTACTTCAACACGTTGGATGTTTCTAATCGCCAAACGGTTAGCATTCCACCAGAGATGCAAATACAGCTGCCAGCTATAGCTATAGAAATAGTACCAAAGCGAACGATGAAGCCTTATCAACTAGGCGCTTTAGGACAGTTTGTTTACACAGATGTTCTTTTCCACTGTATCGCTGAAGACGATCAAACTCGTAATAAGTTAGTAGATATAGTATCTATGCAAAATGACAGTATAATACCGATGTTTGATACAAATCAAATATCTAAAAACGACGCTTTTCCTTTGAATAATTTTGGATATCCCGTATCTGGAGCTTTAAGATACCCAGACTTATTATCAACTTACACTGGAAATAGCTTTGTATTGCGAGATATTAATGTGCAGGTTATAGACATGATAAACTCCAACTTACACGCTGGAGTCGTTAGGTGTACTACAGAGCTGATATCTCTGAAATTCTAGCGTTTTCGTGTATAATAATACGACCCCCCTCATTAAGCTTACTTTAAGGAGAAATCTTATGTCCAATAGAATTTTTTATGCTGTTCAAACGGTGGACATCGGCAATGTAAACACAGGCTTTCAAAGTGTTTCTGTCAATGCGTCTGTTGATTTTGAACAGGTTTTTGAACTTGGTTGTCTTGAGGTTTACGAAAATCTCGAAGGTGTGCCAAATGTCGAGATTACAGCCGAAAGAGCATTCCCAAAAACAGGTGGTACTCTTTGGAACAGCTTTGCCGCTGCCGACAGCAGCACCGCTGCTAAATCAGTTGCTTCTGCTGCCATTGCGCGCCCAAATGTAAATATGGAAGTCGCTAATGATAATGCTGTACCATATGTATCGACTGGATTTGTAAAAGCTACTGGTATGTATGTTAGCTCTTGGAGTTGCAATTTCCCAGTGGAAGGCTTTGCTACAGAAAGCGCTACCCTTGTTGGTAATGCTTTAGCTTGGACCGGCGGCTCAGGTCGTGATGTTAATAATGCTTGTCAAGACGGGACGACAACTGGTCTCGTAGTGCGTCGTCAAGATATTACAGGCTATCTCGGTCATAAGCTTCAGAATGTATCCTACAATGTAGATATTGGTCGTGAAGATTTGTTTGAATTAAGTAGGAAGAGTCCTTACTTTAGAGCTGCTACGTTCCCAATTGAAGTTACTTCTGATTGGGAGTACTTAGCGACCACAAGTATGAACTCTGATGCTCTTGCCTTTACTGCGGAGCAAAATACCGATGCAACCACGGCTACAAGCAAACCCTTCTTTTCTAATCTGGTAGAGATTGGAAGTGCTGCTCGACTTACCTCCACGAACTATTCAGGCGGTGATGCTGGCGGTGGTAATGCTACTGTAACTTATTCATATGTAACATATAATGAGTTAAAGACAAGTAGATAATTTTTTTAACTTTAATAGCTTATTAGGACATGGATAATAAACAAAAGGATTTCTTTGTATTATCAATTAGAACTGGTATGTTTCTTGAGGGGTTAATCAAGATTCTGCCTTATAAGCTAGACAATCTGATAGAGTCTCATCATGTGTACAGCAATGCGTATGATGAGGCTCTTGCAGATGGGCTGATGACATCTTCTGATATAGATGGATATATGGAAGATAATGGACTTTGGACACAGGACGACGAGGAAGAATTGAAACATTACAAAAATAAAATTGATGACAAAAAGTTAAAGATGTACAATTCTCGTACTAAAAAACCTTTTGTAGAAAAAGAACGCAGAGCTTTAAGAATATTGGAACAGATGAATATTCAGCATCTTTCCAAAAAGTCTTCCTTATTTATCCAGTGCTGCGAGTCAATGGCTGATAATGCTAGGTTAGATTTTTTACTAAGAAAACATTCGTTTATAGATAATAAGCCAGTTCCCCCTGATTTAGACGCAAACGTTCTTATTAGAGCTTATAATGAGAGTGTATATTCAGACAATATCATTAGAGATCTGGCAAGATCAGAACCTTGGCGTTCTTTGTGGGCTTCTAACAAGCACGTAAAATTTAAACTATTCTTTAATAAAGAAGACGAAGATATAACAATAAATCAGAAATCAATTGTTTTATGGTCTACCACTTACGATAGTATACAAGAAGCTATGGAGCCTCCCTCTGAGGATGTAGTTGAAGACGACGATCTCTTAGACGGCTGGTTTATATATCAGCGAAGAAAAAGAGAAAGAGAACAAAAGAAAAAAGATCTTGAAGATAAGATTACATCACCAAGGGGTAAGAATGCAGATGAAACTTTTGTTATGGTTAATAAAGAGGAAGGTTTTGACGTTAGTGATATTAATGCTATGAATGATCCATCTGCACAATTTATTAAAAATAATAGAATCCGTCAACTTCAAAAAGAAGGAAATGTAGATTATGTAAAACTGGTAGATGTACAACAAAGAGGTAATGAAGAAGCTGCTCAAGAACAACGGCGTAGAGCCGGTGGAAAGTAGGAGATTTACAAGATGGACGGTAAATATAAAAAACAAAGAAGTGATAAATATAAAGAACAGTCTAAAATAAGACTTTCTGATAATATAAAAAAGAAAATACAAACTACTATGATCGGTGCTATAAGTAGTATAGAGGATCATTTTGGTGAATTTTTAGATTCCGATGAATCTTTATCTGCAATATTTCAAAATGTTAGAGCAGATATATTGGACAAGGGGAATCATCAACTGCGTAATGTTGATGTTGAATTATCTCAGTATGAAGTAGAGTGGAATAGGTATACATATGCTATGCCTGTAAAAACCTTAAAGGAGAAGAACAATGAGTAAGGAAAATAATAAAGAGAAAACAGTTGAAGTTGAACTTGATGATGGAACAAAGGTTTCTATTTTAGTTAAAAAGCCTTCTTCAAGCTTGTTAACGAAAGCTCAAAAGTTAGGCGCTAAAGTGTGGACTGATTCTGTTAAAGAAGGATTATTCACTAAGCTATCACTTTCTGAATTTATGAGAAAGCAAGGGATTTGGGATGACGACAAAAGTAATCGTCAAGCATTGCTTACTTCTGAGATTCAACGATTAGAGCGTGAAATTGCCTTGGGTGTGGGCGGTAAGAAGTTAAAGGTATCTGAAGGCAAGCAGAGAGCTTTAGACCTTAGAAGAGCTAGGAACAACCTTAGAGAGCTTATTGCTGAACGTATTGGTTTAGAGTCTAATACAGCTGAAGGTCTTTCTGATAACGCTAAATTTAACTTCCTAGTGGCCCATTGTACATATTATGAAAATGGAGAAAAGGTGTATAATAGTTTGTCAGAGTATGAAGAGAAATCTGACGATCCGGTAGCTTTCTCTGCTGCTGCTGCTCTTGGAGAAATGGTTTACAATCTGGATAAAAGTTATGAAGAAAGCTTGCCAGAAAATCAATTCCTTAAAAAGTTCAACTTGGTTGATAAAGATTTAGCCTTAGTTGACCAAGAGGGAAACAGAGTGGACGTTGATGGCACAAGGGTCAACGACAAAGGTTGGCTTATCAACGCAAACGGTGAAAGGATAGATAGAGACGGAAACCTTTTATCTGACGAAGGACAGTTGATTCTTCAGGCAGAATATGAAGATGACATAAACGTGTCTACTACAAAAAAGAAAGTTACACCTAAAAAGAAAAACATTCAAGCGGAAGACACCAAAGAAGATGCTGAAGCAGAAGTAGAAGCAGAAGTAGAAGCAGAAGAAGAAGAATAATACCTAACTGACAGCTTTGTAATCGTGGGGGAATTATTCATGTTCAGGAGAAAATATGGCTAAATTCGTACTCACAGCAGAAATTGTTTTACAAGCACCAAAAAATGTTAATCAAGTTGTTAATAATATTCAGTCTCAGCTGAATAATATTCAAGCCAACGTTAACATTCAAGGAGCTTCTACAGCTAATAAGCAGATACAAAGTCTTACTCAATCAACTAATCAAGCTTCTTCTGCCGCTGAAAAAATGGGTAAGTCTTTCACTGCTTCTGTCAGAAGATTTTCAGCGATGGCAATTGCTAATAGAGCTGTTAGTTTATTTACTAGCACTCTTAGTGGAGCTATTAAAGAGTCTATATCTTTTGAAAGAGAACTTGTTAAAATTTCTCAAGTTACTGGCAAGAGTATAAATCAGTTGTCTGGTCTTACTAGCGCTATTTCTGATCTATCTACAAGCTTGGGTGTTTCTTCTCAAAACTTGTTGAGTGTCTCTCGTATCCTTGCTCAGACAGGTTTATCCGCTAAAGATACTGAGGTCGCATTAGGAACGTTAGCTAGAACAGAGTTAGCTCCTACATTTGATAATATTACACAAACAGCTGAAGGTGCTGTTGCCATCTTGAACCAGTTTGGTCAAGGAGCTGGAGCTTTAGAATCCCAGCTTGGTTCTTTGAATGCTGTAGCTGGTCAGTTTGCTGTTGAAGCAGGAGACTTAGTTGCAGCTATTCGTAGAACTGGTGGTGTGTTTAAATCTGCCGGTGGTGATCTTAACGAACTGATTGCGTTGTTCACTAGTGTTAGAGCGACAACGCGAGAATCTGCTGAAAGTATTGCTACTGGTTTACGTACTATCTTTACTCGTATACAACGTCCTGAGACTATTGATTATCTTAGACAGTTTGGCGTAGAACTTACTGATATAGAAGGTAAGTTTGTTGGTCCATATGAAGCTACCAGAAGATTGTCTCAAGCTCTTGCTGGTCTTGGAGAAAGAGACTTAACATTTGTTCAGATCGCTGAACAGCTTGGTGGTTTTAGGCAGATTGGTAAAGTTCTTCCTTTGTTACAACAGTTTACAGTTGCACAAAACGCTTTAAAGGCTGCTCAAGAAGGTCAATCTTCTCTTGCTAGTGATGCTGCTACAGCTCAAGCTGCTCTTGCTATACAAATTACAAAGGTAAAAGAAGAGTTTTCTGAACTTGTTAGAAATTTCACTTCTAGTACTTCCTTTCAGTTAATGGCTGATACTGTTCTTAATTTAGCTAGTGCGTTAATCAAGCTTGCTGATTCACTAGCCCCCATACTTCCTTTGCTGACAGCTTTTGCTGGCATAAAACTTGTGGGTGGATTGGCATCAGGTCTTGGAGGTGTCGCTAAAGGTCTTGGCTTTAACCAAGGTGGTAAAGTAGAATATTTAGCTAGAGGTGGCATTGTTCCGGGCACTGGAAATGGCGATACTGTGCCAGCTATGTTGACACCCGGAGAATTTGTCATCAAGAAAAGTAGTGTTCAGAAGCTAGGTGCTGAAAATTTAAGCAGAATGAATAGTGGTGGCACTGTTCAGAAATACGCTGATGGTGGACAGGTTAACGTCAAAGTTAAAGATGGTGCTGTTGGTGGTTTCTTCTTAAATCCAGAAAAAGGAAGCGACAGAGATTTCCCAATTAATGTTAGGTCTCCGGGTAAAATTACTAATCCAAACATTATATCAAAATTTAAAACAGGAACTGTGGCTAGTGTTGACGAACAGTTAAAATCGCTTGTTCCAGCTGCAAGAGCTAGAGTCTTTGGAGGAGTTAGTAAAACTGGCAAAGAAATGGTCAAAGGATCAGGGTTTGACTCTAACACTAAAGTTAAACAAAGCGAGGCTCAAGGGAATAAAGAAGTAACATTTAAAGATCTTGGATCAGTGGGAGAGCAAAGACTTGAACAAGAAGTAAATATCGCTAGTAGTACTAAAGGAAGCGGTGCAGGACTTTCAGTTGGTTCCATAACTGGAATTGGAAAAGGATACCTTCCCGGAACTGATATGAAACAAAATGCTTCTGTATCTAGCGCTGTAAGTTTAGCTGCTCAAAAGATTTTAACTCAAGGCGTTGAGCAAGCTTCTCAGCAGATCGCATCTTTAGCTAATTTTGGAGGCGCGATTACTCCCAACAAAGATTTGGAAAGCGGTGGCAATAGACTTGCTAATGATCCAAACGCAAAAGCAAGCGTTGAAGGATTTTTATACGAAGGTGTTATTGACTCTCTTACTGGAGCAAAGCTTGCTGGTGGTCAATCCTCTTTTGACTTTCCTTATTCTTCTATCAAATCTCATACTGATGCATTACAAAAGTTCTTTGCCCCAACTGCTAGTCTTGACAGCTTAGTAAATGCAGACGCTAAACGTTCAGTAGCTTTGGCTCCTAGCATTGGTCCAAAAGTATTAGGAGATATCAATGCTGGAAATATGAAAGGATATGATGTTTTGCCAGCAAAGTTTGCTGCTGGTGGCGCAGCACGAGGGTCGGACACAGTTCCTGCCATGCTTACTCCCGGCGAGTTTGTTGTTAATAAAAGTTCTGCTAGTAGTATAGGTTACGGTAACTTACACAGAATGAATAAGGTCGGCAAGTACGCTAAGGGTGGAGTAGTTCACAAGTTTGGAAGTGGCACTGGCTCTGGAGGTGTTCCTTCTGGTGGTGGAGCTGGGATTGACGTTACTGGCTTACAGAATGCTTTGGGATCTTTAGCCAGTTCTTTGACGGAGGTTATGGCTGAATTACAAGCTTTTAGCGCTGGAGTAAATAATTCAGTTAGTAACACTTCAAGTTTAAACAAGTCAACTAAGGATCTTAATGACCAAAATGATACACAAATTAAAACTAATAATGATCTTGAAAAGTCTTCAATGAGTTTTTACATGGGTTTAACTTTTGCAGCGACTGCCATGCAAATGCTTACACCAGTTATTGACGAAACTTCAGGTTATTTTGATTATCTTGCCAATAGCGTTAGTGCAGCTATTATGCAAATGTTAGCCGTGGCTGGCATTATGCAACAATTCGCAATTGTAGATAAATTAACAAAGGGTATCGACGGGCTTACCAAAATAACGAAAGATTTTAGAGGAAGTTTATCTGCCGCTGGTACTTCTATTATGAGCATGGGAAAGTCTGTGTATTTATACATTGCATCCATGTTTACTTCTACCTCTGCCAATGCAGCAAACACTGCTTCGTCAGTAACCAATACAGTTGCAACTGGTATTAATACTGCCGCTAAAAATACTAATTCTAGTGCTACACTGTTCGCAGCGATGAGCGCTTTGTTTCTTGGAAGTACTCTGGGCATGGTTGTCGCTGTCTTTTTAGGCATTGTTGTAGTAGCCGTTGCTATTGCTGCTGCTCTTGGTCTTGCCGCTGGAGCCGCTGAAGACTATGCTAAAGCTCAAAAAGAATCAGCTATTGAAGACGGTGATGTAGAGCGAGCTGGATCGTTTGCTGATGACGAAGCTGGATGGAAGCAGTTTCAAGATCTAGTATGGGCGACTGCTTTGCCAATGTTTAATTTAGGTACAATAGCAGACGCTCTTAGTGGAGGACTTGAAAAACAGCGTAAAGCTGCTATAACTAAAGCTAGAGCAGATGCTTCGCTTGTTAAATCATCTGAAGCTGTAGAGAAAGCGCAGACAGACGGAGCTGAAGCTTTCAAACAATTTGAAAATGGATTTATTTCAGCAGGGGAAGCATTAGCTAAAACAGCGGAGAGCGGTAAAGCCGTTGTAGAAAGTCAGCGTGAAGTTGCGGCTGCTAATATAGCTGCTCAAGCTGCTGTTGTTACATGGTCATCGACGTTTGGTCAGTTCCTTAAAAATCTTACTGGCTTTAGTTTTGGTTTTTCAACAATTGATGATAACCAACTTAAGGCCGATAAAGAAATAAAAGAAAGAAATACTAAGCAAGAAGAAAACGAAGCTTCTTACATTGCTGCTAATCAAAAGTCAATGAACGCTTTGATGAAACAAACATTAGCTGCTGGTGGTTCTCTACAGGATTTTTATAATATACTAGCATCTCAAAATCCTTCCTTACATAAGCTCGTTGCGGGTACAGAAGCTACAGAAACAGCTTTTGATAATATGAGAAAAGAAGTTGAAAGAACGAGAAAAGCATTTAATGCTATGAATCTTCATTTTCAATCTATAAATGGTAACGCTGCTGCATTGAGTGTAGAGGTTGAGAATTTAATGAGAGGCATGGACTCTGGAGCAGGGCAGCTAGAAAGCGCTCTTGCTACCATAGAGGTTGGACTCACCAATGCTGCACAAGGTTTGTCAGATCAGTCTTTTTCAAACGCTATGGATGTAGCTGTTAATACTCTGAAATCTTTAGGTGGTTCAGATGCGGAAATTAAGAAATTTGAAGGTAATATTAGAGCTATTAATGAAGCTCAAAAGTTTTATGTTAATGCTACACACGACGCAAAAGCAGCAATGCTTAAAGATTTTCAATCGGGTAGAGGAGGAGAAGGAACTGCGCCTCAAAGACAAAAAGCTCTTGCTAAAGCTATAACTAATAATATACCTGATAACTTAGGCCCAGAGGTTAAAGAGAGAATAGAAGATGCTATTGCAGGTATGGAACTTGAGCCGGGGGATTTAGACCAATTGATGGCTGGAAATTTTTCAGTATTAGATAAAGTATTGAAAGATCTTGGAGATAATACTTTAGAGCAAGTTAAAAAAGCTTTTGAAGATATGATTAAGGTTGAGCAGCAACGCCTAGCTCTTGTTCAACAACTTGTCGCTTTGGAGCAAAAGTTGCTTGATGCTAAAAAGGGTACTGCTGATGTAGAAATTGAAGCTAGGGAATTAGAAGAAAAGTTTGGCGGTCGTAAGTTCAGTCAAGAAGAGCGTCGTGGAATGCTACTTGATAAAGGCAATGTAGGTAATAAACAAACAGGATTGCCAGATTTAAAAACTGGAAGTGGACAAGAATTTAGAGAAAGAAATGAAGCTGCAAAGAAAGCAGCAGACGAAGTTGGTGCTGTTAATAAAGCGGCTGCTACTTCTCCTACAGCCAAAGAAGGAACACCAGAGTTTCAAAAACAAAAACAACGACAGCTAGACGCGCAACGAACAAAGAATACTGAAGACTTTCAGAATAAAGAAGCTGGTGTTGATAGTTTTGCTAAAGATGAATTAAAACTTAAGAGAGATTTATTAAAGAGTATTGAAAAAGAAATTAAAGCAATTGAAGCTAAAGAAAAAGCAGAGAAAAAAGCTGCTGATGCATTACTTGGTGGAAGTTATGAAGATTTTGTAAATGAGCTGGCTGCACAAGGAGCTGTCGCCGCAGCCGCCACTGGTGATGCTACATTAATGTCTGGTTATAGCAGGACTGATTTTGGCAGAGGTAGTAAAAATCTAGATGAGATGGAAAAAGCTGGTGTTGATGACTTGTATGGAATGGATATTTCAGACTTAAATGTCAAGACTAGAGAAGCTGGCTTACGAGCTGGTGGAATTTATGGTAGGCAAAATCAAGAACTTGCTGCTGCTGGCATGGGTAAATCTGACGAAGTTAAAGCTTTAAACGCACAGGCAAATGAAATAATTTCTACTATGCCAGATACTGCTAGGATAGAAGAAACACTTCTTGAAAATCAAATAGCTGTTACACAAAGATTAATAGAAAGTATAAAAGCATTACATAAGGCAGTAGTAGCAAATACTAATAGTAGAAAAAACAATGCTAAAGCAGATGAAGAAAAAGCAAAAGATTCTGAAAAGGGAACTGGTGAAGGTACTGGAACTGGAACTGGTGGAGGCGCTGGAACTGGAACTGGTGGAGCTAGTGCTAAAGATTCTTCCGCAACTTCTATGGTTTCTAGCGACGGTTGTTGTGATGGAGTTAGCGATGTTAGAGTGGTTAATACTGGTGACTTTGACACTGAATCCCAAAAGGGTGATCTTAACTCAAAAAGCCTAGCTGGTATTCTAGCAAACAATCCTGTAATGATTAGTGTTGCCAAGAGAGCAATAGATTCCAAACCATTAGTTAAGGCAGTTAAAAACGCACTGGTCCCAGTAGGAAAAGTTGTTAAGAATGTAGCTAAATCTACATTCCAAGCTGCAAAGAAAGTTATGCCAAAGGGTAGACCAAAGCCTGTCAGTAGTCTTGACCCCGACTTTATAGTTCCAAAGCCAGCTGACGCAGCTGACGCAGCAAAGGCAGCTGCTCAAGAACAATCTACTGCTAGCAAGGTTTTAGATAGTGTTACAGAGGCTGTTAAGTCAAAGATTGACTCTGGGTTGGATGCAGCTAAGGGAGTTCCTGAAGTTGCAAAGGCTGTTAAAGAATCTTTGAAATCCATGATTTCAAATGTTAGTATGCCAGAATTTAAAATGCCTGATCTTGGTATCTCTGATTTTGGGTCTGGACTGAGAGCTAAGGATGGCATTGTTAATCCCACAAATCCAGCTAGCAAAGCAGCAATGGACGCACTGCCAGAAGCTGTAGAAGCAAGCAAAGCTGCTAAAGCTGGAGCATCATTATCCAAAGGTCTTAAGACCGCAATGAATGTTCTTGGTCCCGTCGCAGATGTGGCAGACGTTATTGTGGGAGGTGTCACTGGAGCTACCAGAACTGAAGAAACTCGTGGAAATCTTTCCATAGACAAGGGGTTAGACAATCAAAATACTGCTTACAAAACTTTAATAGGTGTGTTAACTGGAACACCTACTATGGGTGGTTCTGTAACAAGCTCATTGTCTGGTTTGGTTGGTGGTCCACAGGCTGAAGTTGGTAGCACTACTGACCTTGCATTGTCTAGTGGAGAAGCTGTGGCTCGTGGTGCATCTATTGGTGCTACTGCTGGAATTCCTTTTGGTCCAGCTGGTATTGCTGTTGGTGCTGCCGGTGGTGCTGTAATTGGTGGTGGTGCTGAATTAGTAAAAGCCATAGGCTTCCTACAACAAGCTGTAGAAGAGTCAACTAAATCTGCTGAGAAGGCAGAGGGGTTGCGAAATGCCAGTAAGGATGAAACTGGTTTAGATGTAGTAGTTAGAAACCTTGTAGGTGCTAATGCTAATGCTAAATTAGATTTAGAAGAGGCTAAAGCTTCTGGAGATAAAGATAAGATTGCTTCAGCAGAATCTAACTTAAAAAATACACAACAAGCTCTTGATAATAATATACAACAGAGAAGAGAGAAGGGTGGAGACTTACGTGGTACTGTCTTTACTTCTGGTAGACCCAAGGTTGATGCAGAGCTTAAAAAACAACAAGCCTTTTCTGATAAAGTTGTAGCAGCCAATAGACAGGCAAGAGCTGATGAAGCGAAGGCAGCAGAAGCAAGAGCCGCAGTTATCAAAGAGAATAAAAAATCTGCTTCTCAAGAAAGCACTGGTCAGTTTGATTATAGAACTGGTCTTCCAACTCAGACTATGTTTGATATTCCACAACAAGAAAAAGACCCATATAAGGCAGCTGAAGATGCAATAGCTGAGAGCCAGAAGTTTATAGACAGTCTTCCAGACCCTAAGACTATGGTTGCTCAGATGACTGCTGACAGGGAGTCTGCTGAAGCTGAAAAAGAAGCTCAAGCTAAAGAAGCTAATATCAGTACTCCTACCGTCAAGGTAGAAGCAAAAAATATGGAAGATGATTCAGATAGAAATAGAAGGGATTACAATCTTAACGCTACTCCTGAGCAACTGGAAGAAAGAGGTATTAAATCAATCTATACATATGATGATAACTTGGCTATGAACGACACGTTCCAGCCCGGAGATGTTAAAGAGCGTACCCCAGAATACAATGTTGAATCAAATAGAATGGCAAGAGAATCAGAGGACAGAAGCCTTGGCGGTAATCAAGATTATGCTGTAGATACGGATAGAATAACTCCAAGTGAAGGTTTCTCGTTTAGTGAGAATATAAACTCCCGATTTGGTGTCTCTGGTAAAGCCCCAATAGCTGATAAGGTTGTCCAACCACAGGCGACAGCTACTGATTCTGCTCCTACCGCTGCTATTGAAGCACCTCCAGCTCCCGGAGAGCAAGCTTCCAAAACTCCTGCTCCAGAATCAACTGGGGGTGGAACGTCTAGTGGAGGCATTGCTTCTGCTTTTAACGCTCCAGTAAATCCAGAGAGAGAAGCTGCCAAACAGCAAATGGAAGAAAAATATATGCAGGAAGGTGAAGCTGGAGAAGAGGCAGAGGGTGACAAGGGAGAAAAACCACCTAAGAAGGAACAAGAAGCTATTGCTGAGGCTCTGTCTTCTAAAGAGCAGCCTACTAATACTGGTGATTGCTGTTCTCAAACTTTAGAAATATTAAAACAAATCTTAGAGGCGATAAAGAATATTGGTCAGTATGATCCTTCTGAGTTAGGCTCCATGACTGTGGCTAACCCCGAAGCTATTGCTAAACCTATAGAAGAAGCTGTTGGTGAAGAGTCTGCTAATGATGCTGCTAAAGTTGAAAGCGAGCTAGACAAGTCTACACGAAAAACATTAGAAACAAAAGAACTACAGGAAGCCAAAAAGGAAGAACAAGAAGAATACAAGGAGCCTAGAAACAAACTTGGACTTACGGCTTCTCAAAACTCTCAGCTAGAAAGAACTGCTAGATCTGAATCAGCACAGAGTAGACTTGGTAGACTCTCTGGAGCTTCTAAAGCTGGTTCTAAATTTAATCAAGGCAGACAAGATAAAGAACAGAGAATTATAGATCAAGAACAGTATAAGTCAGCTCAAGATTTTACAGCTGGATTAAACGAAGAAGAAAAGAAAGAAGTAGCGCTTGGGTTTGATACCCAGCAAAAAAACCCATTCTTGGCTAAGGGTGATTATGATAATGAAAAATCAAATAACTTTGCTCAAATGCAACAGCAAAAGAGAATTGCTTACGCTCAAAGAACTGGCGGTAGGCTAAAGTCAGAAGATGAAAACTACTTAAAGTTTGAAGCCGATAGAAAGATTGCAGCATCTACACAAGCTAATGAAAAAAATAAGCTACCAGAAGAAAAGATGGACACGGCTTACGCATCTCAGACAGAGCAGGCTATGGAGGCAGGTACTGGAAAGTTTGATGTAAATACTCAAAAAGAAATTACTAATCCATTTTTACCTTTAATTGACAGTATAGATAAAGAACTAAAGATAGCAAAAGAAACTGGAGATTCCAAATCAGAAGATAGACTTGTCGATCAAAAAGAACTTGCTGAAGAAGCATCAAGTATATTTAGCCAAGTAAATCCAGAGCGTAAAGCTAGTGATGATATTGCTTTGTCTGGGAATTTCTACAAAGATGCGATTGTTATTCTGAAAGCTATCTTAGATGCTATTAGTAGCTGCTGCGGAGGTGGGGGTGTTGGAATGAGCGATAGCGCTGCTTCAGGAGATTTATTTAACTTCACCAAGACATTCGACGAAACAGACGGCAAGGGTATTCCTCAAGGTGTTCCAGTGGATTCTGTTAGAGCTGGAGCTAAAAGTATTTCTAAAGAGGTGATCTCAAATGACAACATGGCTCCGATTCAAGCACCTCTAGCTCCCGGAGATCGAGCTGGAGATAGAACAGCTCAAGCTGAAGATAAAAAATCTCATTTACTACCTGAATCTTTAGGTGGTGATAATGGAGTAGCCTCACAATTTGGAGTCGATAAGCTTCCCGGATCTACAAACAAAGCACCTCCCGGAACTACAGAGGAAGCACCTCTGGGAGCTATCAAAACACCTTTAGGAACTAGAGAGGAAGAAGCACCTCTGGGAACTATACCCGGAGCTGAACTTGCACCTAAGAAAGATAAGGCAGGAAATTTTTACTTACCACAGAAAAAAGAATCTTCTTTGGCAATTACAAGCGAAAAGTATGAAGATAAATCTGAAGCATCTGCAAAACAAGCTGCTGCTTCTGAAGCTAAATCTAGATCTGTAGCTCATGAAGAAAAACTAAGCGAAGAAAGAGCTAGCAGAACTCATTTACTACCTCAATCTTTAGGAGGTGATAATGGAGTAAGTACACAGTTTGGACCTTCTTCTCCAAAGCCTTCTGGGTCTACAAACAAATCAGCTCCCGGAACTACAGAGCCAGTACTTGGTCCAAAGACTGCTATGCAAGCAGAACATGATAATTATTTTCAAGAACCTACTGAGATGCAAGGTAGATTAGCAGAAAATATTAAGAAAACAGAATCTCAACTTGAAAAAGATCCTAATGATCATCTGCTAAAACGAAAGCTTGAAAGACAAAAAGCTAATCACGCCAAGATGGAAACCCGTATGCAGGCAAGAAAAAGAAACGTAACTGCTAGAGATGAAGCAAAACAGGCTAAGGTTGCTCCAAGAAAAAACAGTTTAATCGGTCAGCTTGACTCAACGCCATCATCTCTTGGTGGAGGAGAAAGATCTCAAGAAATTTCAAGACAAATTGCTGCTTCTAAATCTCAAGCTAGGGCTGTATCTGAAGAAGAAAAGGTAAGCGACGACCAAGCTAGGACAGCTAATTTATTACCTCAAACTTTAGGCGGTGCGAATGGAGTAGCCTCACAATTTGGACCCACTTCTCCACAGCCTCCCGGAACTACAAATAAAATAGCTGGTATTGTAGACGCTCAAACAGATAGAGACGCGGCGTACAGACCTGAAAACGAATTAGCATACACTGGCAGTGGGGATCTATCCACTCCTCTTGCTAGCAAGGGCGAACTGACAAGCGGAGGATCTTTTGATAACGGTCAATTTTCAGCTGGCTCTCCATTCCAAGGAGATTCGGGAGGATCTGACGTTGGCATGAAATCTTCTATTAGTCGATTGTCTGCTATGACTGAAAGATCTACGCCAGATTCTATGAATCAAATGTTTGCTAGTAATATGGAAGGTAGTGTTGGTGGATTAAATTTCACAGAGACAAATTCTATACTGGGAGCTATTCATCAGACGTTAATGAATATAGAGGTTAATACATCTAAGACTTCTCCAATGAATGGTCCTCAAGCGCAACAAGCAAATGAAAATGGTAATCTAGGCAATGTTACCGATGCTTTTCAAAATATATTCTCTACATTTAATTCAGACTTTCAAAATGCTATATCTAGACTAGAAAATGTAAACATAGAAATTAAAATTTCTCCAATTAACGTAACAGTAGATTTAAATGGTGGCGCTGTGCTTTCATCATTAAAGAGGTATGTGTCTGAGGAATTAATGAATGAAGTACAAAAACAAATAGCTCAATATCAAATTGGAAATAACGGAAAGCTTAGTAAAAGCAGTTCAACGTTACCATCTGGTGGTGGCAGTTAATTAAATAGGAAATTTATATATGTCAAATATATGTCCAAATAAAGGTTTAAGAGTTAGGCTCAGATCTTCTGTCAAGCTCAAAGCTTTAGCTAGAAATATAATAACACCAACACTGAAAATGTCAGACGCTTTCAAGCTCAAGGCTCGTGCGTCTGTAATTTTTAGAGGATTTCCTAGAGGTTCTGGGGAAACTAACACTTCAACATTTGGTGCTAACTTATTTGGTTTAAATCCTAACGATCCGAGTATTTATGTTAGACCAGCGAGAACTTCTGGCTCTATAAGGATTAACTCTACTAAAATTTTTATCAGAAGATGTCCTCCTGATTTGCCGAATACTATTTGGGTAGGTTTTAATGATCCAAATTATATATCTTATGGAAACTCAGCCATACCAGAAAGTATATTTACTAATGTCAGCTCCAACACCCATGTCGCTGCTCATTCTGCTGGACCTAAAATATTTCACAGTCTTGCTACAGAAAAACGCAGGCATGATAATTTTAAATTTACTGCTAGAGCTAGCGTACCTATAAACAATCTTAAAGGTAGATTTTCAGTTTCTGCCAAAGTCAAATCCAAGTTTTTTGAAAAGCTGAGTGGTTATTTTGACCAGATAAATAAGATAGATAATTATGTAGGTACAGATAAATTATACCCAATTAGAGATGTGCAAATATCTAATAATGGTATATCTTTTATCACTGAAAATTTAGAAACAAGTGGTATTTATCGTAGCATTGACGAAGGAGTGGTAGTTGGAAACATTACACAAAATGGAATGGCTGGTTCACTAATTTGTGATGATGATGATACATTCATTACACCGTCTTCTATATATACTGAAGGCAAGTTTTTTTACGAGTGTGAAGTCACACCTCCTTCTATTACACCTCTAGAAACATTCTTGTTTATTAGAGCTTCTGCTCCGATTAAGAATTACGAGTCAGAAATACCACCAGTTTATAATATTAGAAACATTCGTTTTCAAGATCCTTCTGGCAATCTAATCGCTAAGTATAAAGACTTAAAGATCAACGGAGAGCAAGACTACGATCTTAAAGATCAACATCATTTCGTAACCTATGTTACAGAGCCTGAAACAAACAACACAAAACTAAAAACTTGGCAGCAAAACTATCCAGTATTAGGAGAGCCTAGCGGATATACTTTAAGCATGGAGATTGAAGGTAATTGTTTTTACCATGCTTTTGAAAAAGATAGATTTAACAAAGGTTTTCAAGAAGGTTGCAATTTTGATGATAAGTTTGTAGAGTCTTCTCTGTCAGACCACCTAGCTTTAGATGGTACGCCTCTTTCTACAATTACTAATGGATACCAACTGAAGCCAGCTGATGCTCTAAGAATATCTGCCATAGAATTAAACAATAGAGGATTAGACGGTGGCATACTAAGAGATAGTCAAATACCTTTATTCCTAGAAGTTGTACCAAAGGGTAATAGGCTATTAAGAACTATTTATCCAACCAAGGTGATGCCTACTAATTTTGATAATGACGTACACCCAACTGGTGGTGAATATTTGTGGAAAACTTCTCCAGATATTAGAGGGAATGTTTTTTATAATTCTGATAATGATAACAAAAGCGTTTTTGAATTACAGGATAGATTAAATAATATATATATTGATGGTCATATAACTTTAGAGTCAGCATCTCCAATTCCTCACTCTGGTAAATTGCAATTACTGTACGAACATAATACTCCTTTCACAATTAAAGAGCCTAGAGGTGGAGCGTTTAATTTCGGAAATAAATATACCAATGGTTTTGACAGGTCTTCCATTGAAAAAGTTATTGCTGACGATTCATTTTTTGTAGTAGAAGATATTACTCTTAGGATAGAAGCAAGAAAAGCCCCCAACACTCCAGACTTCCCAATTGATGTGGTTGGTTATAGCGATGACGGACTATTAATTTCTACTCGTCAAGTTGGTGGCTTTTTACAAAACGAAATCATAGGAGAAGGAGATGTGCCCAGAGCTAGCGGCTATATTCAAATTAATGAACCTGCTATCTCTTCTAATCCATTATCTCGTAAAGAATCCTATTATAACAATCCAGTTACATCTAACGAAGCTGGAGATCACTACAAAATCGACGATTCGGTTATGGTTAATAGTACTGAGTTTAAGTTCTATGACATACCTCTTAAGATTTATAAAGAAGCAGTAACTCTTGGTCAGTCCCCCGATTATACCATGAGTACTTATTTTGAATCTCTATATCTTGATATATATCCAATTCCAACCGGCGCTTCGATTGCTAATGCTGGCCTAGTTGTTAAGTATCAACCGGCTGGCGCTTTAAAAATGTCAATTCTTGGATCTCTACCCGATAAAGAAATTGCCATAAGAAAAAACACTCTTACTCCTGTCGCCAAAAAAGTCGTGGATAAACCACACCATGCTAGTATTTCATCTTTGATAGAAAACATACCTCATGGATATGAGACAAGGGAAAATACTTTAAAAACAAATTACTCTAGACGTTGGAGGGGAAGTAGTGGCTCTATTTCAGCGGGACCATTTGAATCTGATACTTTTGGATTTGGCTTTTCGTTCCCGCAGTTAGACACTCCTTTTATACTTGGCAGGTTTGATTTCAGCAGTATAGACGGGCAGACTCTAAATAACATTAATGGTGGACTTATAACAGGAACTTTTTCTAACGTCGATACAGCCAACAGTGTAATTAGTAGTATTGCTTCTAGATTTCAATCTAATCATTTGTTTGACAATCCTATTAGACCTTATAGAACATTGGATTGGGTTCCTACTGGTGATGTTTTAGAGAATAGAATTATTGACGCATTTGATTATGCGGTCAGAGTATCTGGAGTAGATGGGCATATTAATTTTGGCGACACTCCTACTAGCGAAGGGTTCTCACTCTTTATGAGATTTTCACCAGACGTTACGATGTCAGGTGTTGGGTATAGCCTGTGGGACACTGGAGTTCTGTTCCAAAAGCAAGACTCTGGGCAAGACTTAGAATATGGATTAAGATATAACAATGGTAAGCTAGAAGGGTTTGCGAGAGAAGATAGCACTGGAAATACTATAGTAGTTAGTGATACGGTAGACTTTTATGATTATCAATATCCACTATCTGTACTTCTTACATACAACGCTGGTAACAACCAAAAATTAAAACTATATACAGAGAATGAGATTGCTTCTTCTTGGAGTAGACTGAGAGGCGAGTCTCAAGAGTTTGTAATGAATAGTGGCACTAGTGATCTTACTTTTGGATATTCCAAAGAGAGCGGGCTTGGAATTAACGCATTCATAACTGAGATTGGGCTGTCTTCCGTTCACCCAAGCGGTGGAGCGAACATAGTTGATGCCACTCCAAACTCTGACTATCAACAAGATACTGTAGATTTATTCTTTAGTTCACACAGTGTTTCATTTTTAGAGGGTTTAGATCAAAATCCTTTATGGAAATTTGTAGATGAGAATACTGATGATTGGCACTTAGGAGCATTTAAGTATTGCTCCTTTGGTAATGATTATGATATTATGAAAACTAGAATTGGTAAAGACTATATTTATCATACTTACCACCATGATGGATTAACTTATAAAGATAGAATTAATATTAATCTTCCTGAAACTTTGTCTCATGCTTCTGGTTTAGCTTATCACAGTCAAATAGAAAATGACATGGTTAGATTTAATCTCAGCGGTCGAGAAGATAGATTTTATGCAATTACACCTAGAATTCAAAAAGACATACCAAGAAGTTATATCACGGAAGACGATGCGTTACAGGTTAATACAGTTATACAGCATGAATCTTTTGGAGATGTCATTTGGGAAGATGGATCTAAAGGTCCAAAAATTATAGTCAGTCTTTATACCCCTGCTAAGGAAAGTGATTTATTACCTACTAAAAATTATGGATTAATCAGTAGATCTTCACATAATGTGTCTTCAGACGACTGCTGGACAAAACTGGCAAGTATGTTTACACTTTCTGACATTAAAGATAGAACTTCAGAACCTTGGTCGTATTTTGAACAAAGTATAACAAAACAAGAATTAAAAGAAAACTACTTTGCTAGAGAAATAGACGAGATGTTTATTCAGTACGATCTCGTGTATCCATCAGGGTCTTATCAAAGATCTGATATTATTATACACTCCTTAGACGTTAGTTTGCATGGCGCTTTACAACAAGAAGTTTTACTTTCCGACGATTTAGTATTATACTCTTCGGGGGAAGCGTACCAAGAAGCTCAATTTGATTTGTACACTGATGCTTACGGCGAAGGGTTTAGTGAAAACTTACCACTATATAGTAGCGGTATAGCATTTAAGCCAACTTCTGGAGAGCTACACCTGATGTCTTCTGGAATATATCAGGAGGTTAATAATCTAAATCTGTACAGCATCACCGTTGGAACTTGGCCTCCTCCTCCTATTTCTGACTTTGGCTCATCTGCTCCAATTGTAGAAGATGCAAATTTTGGATTACATACTTCTCAAGAAGGCGATGTTGATCCTTTTAGAGATCATGTAAAACTTCTTTTACCGTTTGATAATAATCTTGACGATATTTCTTTAAATAATTATGGATCACCAACTATATTACCTCTCGATTTTGATAACGGACAATATGGAGAAATTGATCTACAGTTTTCGGTGAATACAACAAATAGAGTATTTCCAACGCTATCAGACGAAACTCCTTTTGATCTAATTCCAAAATCTAAAAACGGAAGAAGTGCTGACTTCGGTGGCGAGTACATCAATAACAATTGGAATGTACCACACATTAAATATGATAATGTACAATGGAATGTAGACGAAGCTGATGGAGATTGGATGATAGATTTCTGGTATTACTTATACGATACTGGAACGATGACAGGATACCCACAACCGAGAGGTGCTTGGCGAGTTCTGACAGGTTATTGGCAAACAATTTTTGATTGGTCTGAAAAGCAATTTGCCTACGCAATCGATGAATCGTATACCCAAAGCGGCAAACGCATTGGTATTAAGCTTGGCTGGGCGAATGGAGTTCCCTTTGTTGAATTTGGTTTGAATTCTTATGATGAATTATCAAACCTGACTAATCTGTATGGGGTGCTAACAGCCAACGGAGAGCGTGAACAGTTTGACATTCCTGATGATCATCCTCAAAGTGGTTGGGTTTTGAATGAAAACGGAGACAGATTATACTTCTCACACTGGGATCAAAGTGTGAATCTGTCGTTGTACAAACCCCACACGATGACCATATGCCAAGATCTGCATGGTTATTCTCAGGAATTCTTGAACTTAAACGAGGCTCAAGTGGGCCATACGTACTATAAAGACGGCTGTTACAACACTGCATATCAAGCTTCTTTTAGTTGTGGCATGGGAGTTAAATTTCGTGGATATGAAGATATTAGAAATAAGTGGTCTAAGTGGATAGTTAGAAAAATCGGTAACTACATTCAAGTTTTTATTGATGAAGAACTAGTCGGAGAAACTTGTATAGGCAGATTAAAATTCGACCGCCCCGAAAATGTTCCGAACTGGGAGCTTCCTCCTCCAAATAATCTTCCTCTCAAGATATTTGGCAATGAGTTTCATGGGTTTTATATGGATGATTTTAGAATAACTATGGGTTCAGCAAGAAGTTCTGATCGCAGTGTAAACCCCACAATATCTTCAGACGCTGAATCTAATGGTTTATCTATATCTTCACCAGCGCCTGTTCCTGATCCCAACATACAGCCAACTACTACAACTACAACTACAACTACTTTGCCACCTCTATCCGACGAGTACGTCAGAATGGTTACATTTGGTAGTTTTGATTTTGAAGCGGATACGGTGAATTTATCTGTAGAATCTTTCAATCCCGAATTGCAGTCTACTTTTAATCAATTAAATTTAATACAACCAGACTCCTCAAAGGGTACAGGGGTGGATAAATCTATTTACCTTTACGCTTATTCTGAACTTGCAGCTTCTGATTATCAGATCACGACTCCTACAAATCTTTACAATGATATTAATCTTTACACCCTTGGTCCAAATAAGACTTTTGTTTCTACTAGTACCAATATTAACCTAATCCTAGATGCTCGTAGTCCAGAAATAAATATTAATAATGATTTAGATCTATATCTTTTACATAGAAAACCGTTTGGAAAATTTGGAGATCAGCTAGAAGCATTTACTTGGGATTCTGACAATATTGGTGTAGCTATAGATGTTTTGGATAATAGTTTTTCTACACTACCAGCTAACGATGAGCTTAGAGGAGTGAATACCATCTGTTATGGAGGATGTGAGAAAGCTCTTGCTTTGTCTTGTTTAGAGCTAGAAGTTAATACTCACGACACTCTATGGTACGCTCCTGAGTGTGTAGATGGTGGTGTTATTAGAGGGTTTAGAACATATACCAATCCAGATGTAAATGCATTTGGTCAGGATTATCCTTATGATAAACATTATTATGGAATTAGAAAGTTTGAAGGACTCATTCCTCAAGCTCCATACAATATTAAGATTACTGGAAAAACTGGAACTGATGAAATTTTAGAAGTCCCTAGAGAACTAAAGGAATGGGAATATGGTACAAAGAATTCATCAACTGGAGACAGTAATAAAAACATAGATTACTCTGGCATTAAAATTATAGCTCCACAAAATTCAATAGAGGAAAAACAGAAATTTGCAAAAAGCTTAACAGTTTTAAAAGATATGGTTATTTTAGGGTGTCCTTTTGAAAATTCAGAAGTTGGAGTAAATGACATATTAAACCCAACTGCATATCCACCATCATACGAGCTTAATGATAATGGTAAAATTTATGTATACAAAAAACACCCAGAGCCACAAGGCTCCGATTGGACTAATCAGTCAGACAAATCTCCATATTCATTAGATCAAGAAATTGTATTACCTACTGGATTTAGACGAGATGATTTTTATGAAACTATACAAGTGTTTAAAGATGATGAAGGTAAAACACTAGATTTCAACGCTGTTGTTAGAAACTGGGTCAATATTGGAGAAGGTAGACAGCTTGGTCATTCGCTAGATTCTACATCAACTGATGATAGAGATATTATTGTGGCTGGAGGTCCGGGAAGTATTTGGAGCAGACAGTTTGCCCCCGTATCCACAACTCCTGTTCGCATAGGTTTATTTGTATTTAGCAACGAAGTAATAACTAATCCTCCAGATAAAAGTTGGGAATATATTAAAGAAGAATTAAAAAATAGAGATATATTATATAGATATTTTGCTGATCCTCCAGTAGCGTTTGATATTAAAATTATTATCTTAGAACCTTTACTTGGTTCAGAAACTTCATTCACATCTTCTGAAGATTTCGACTTTCCAGTTCCAGACTTTGTTAAAAAGTATGTTACGAATAGGCATTATAATTTTGACTACAACAGTCAAGAATATAAAGACCAAGAAGCTGTAATTTTGCAAGAGCTGAAAGATATTTTCCATGCAGAATTTCCAATTGATGAAAGTCTAATTCACAATGGTTTACCCCCATTGTTTGGTTGCTATATAGATAATTCTAGATCTCTCGGTCCTAACCCTCTTGGTTATTTTGATAATGATTTACGTTCTGGCGCGCTGAATAAATTCTTAGAATATTACAAAGAATACACACTACAGAACGGAGTTGAATACTATAATGGCACTCCTTCGGAGGGTGGCGTTCAAGTTATATTAAATACTGACGAAGATTGGATCGCTCAATCACTTGCTTCTATTCAAAGTATTACAGATATAGACAGGTTAAGGTCTACAGGAGACAGTCAACTTATTGCTGACAATCTAGGTACTTTTCAATCTAATGCTTCAGAATTTAATATACCACCCCCAAGTGGTGGAGCGGTATTTATTTTTGAAAAGAAAGAAGGCAAACCTTTTGAAATTATACAGGCTATAGATTCCCCTGTTGATTACAATAATGATGTATCTGACAGATTTGGTCACGACGTTTCTATAAGCGATGATGGTAATATTATTGTTATTGGGTCTCCATACTCTGAATACGCTGTTCAAATTTGGGAATACGACCCGTACTATAATGAAATATTGACTGATTATATTACTTCTAATATGCTAGATGTTTTCCTAAATAAGTATAGCGATATAGAAAGAGACAATGGAACGTTTGGGGAAGCGTACTCTGTATATGAAGATTACAAAAATGCTTTTAATACTACAAGCTCTGTGAAAAATCTAAGAATAGAAACCTATAATTCTTTCTCAGAGTCTCTTAAGTTTGTTTTCCTTAGAGAGAATGATATCCAAGCATACTATTTAATAAAAAGCCTAAATTATAATGGTGTGTACTCTGACCTTGGAGGCTCTTGGTCAAGGCTGTATGGTAAGTTTATCCCAACGGCTAGACTTGGATATAGTGTTGATACTAACAGTGATGGTTCTTTAGTTGCGGTTGGATGTCCGACTGACAGTTTCGGAGAAAGAGACGCTTCAGTTACTTGGTTTAGGTACGAGCGAGATGGTACACGGAATTTTCATTGGCAGAATTATACAAACGCTGGAGCTGTCAGATTGTTTGAAAGTCGTAACTTTTATCCTCATGATAACAAAGTTGTAGAGTACTATAAGTTTGGAAATCTTCATGAGTTATTGAGTCCTGAAGATGATGCTAATTTCTTTGAGCCAGCTTTACAAAGCATGTTTAACTCAGCTGGACTTAATTATTCAAGAACTAGTTTTTCTGAAGATAAGAAGATACCACAAGACGCTGGCATGGCTATGATTATAACTCCAGCTATTGACGCAGCTAGCAAAGAAATAATAGACAATATTAAAGAGTGGTTAGCCTATGGAGATAGACATTTAGTACTGGTAGGAAATGACCCCAAGTGGGAAGCCAATGGCGCGTATCAGCAGAGTAATAATATTATTAACTTAATACTCTCTGAGCTAAATATTAAGCTAAGAATATATCCAGCAAGGAATTCTTATGACGCACTCGTAGATGATACCAATATTTATCTTAACGTTCAAAAATCTTTTGTTCCAGCCAAAACCACTACACCATACGGGGAAGCTGAAAGTTTACGTGGATATGGCGTAGGAGATATTAGGTTTTACGATCCCGGAAGGTCTGATATTTATAGTTGTGATCTACCTTATGGCATGAGGAAATCTAGCGATCCATTTGTTATACTAGAACAAATTGATGGTGTTGACGCTAATGAGGGTGGTAGAAAGTTAACTTACAGAGAATTAAACGACAAATGCGAACTACCTATTATTCATGAGGGAGATTTAAGAGCTAAATATATAGATCAGTGCGTCTACAGAAATTGTAAAGGTCAAGTATCATTCAATGATTATGAACATAATCTTGCGTTTATGTACGGCTCTCACACAACTTGTAATGATTGGAAATGTACCGTATGC
>Ga0209630_10001028_pt1 | contig 31053 bp, 23 predicted proteins | sample COG_01_FD_184745 | JGI IMG/M metagenome (GOLD analysis project Ga0209630, IMG submission 184745) | Pelagic Microbial community sample from North Sea - COGITO 998_met_01 (SPAdes) (version 2) | ecosystem: Environmental > Aquatic > Marine > Neritic zone/Coastal water | place: Helgoland, sampling... | reverse complement strand
CGTTCAATCCACGCTCCTCAGCAAGCTTTTTCGCGAGAGGAGATGCCTTAAGTCGGTCGTTGCTTGTTGATGCGGGAGCGGGAGCAGCTGCAGGTGTGGGAGCAGGTGCAGGTGCAGGTGCAGGTGTCGCCACAACTGTTGGAGTTGGCGCTGGGGCTGGCTTCGTGGTGGGCACTGGAGCGGGCGATTCTTCTTTTGCCTCCGCTGGCACTGCAGCCTCTTTCAAAAGCGTTGAAATATCTTCTCCTTTCTCCCCCAAAATGCACAGCAAACTATCAACGGGTGCCATCCCGCCTTGTTCTACACCAATGTGCAACAAAACACCGTCGAAAAAAGATTCGAACTCCATCGTCGCCTTGTCGGTTTCGATTTCGGCCAAAATCTCGCCATTTTCGACTTCATCCCCTACTTGTTTTAACCAAGAAGCGACCACCCCTTCGGTCATGGTATCGCTTAGTTTGGGCATTCGGACAATTTCTGCCATCGCTGTCGTGTTCGTGTAATTTATTAATCCTTGACGAAAGGATAATCTTCGGTCATGTAGACGTCCTCATACAACTCGCTCGCATCTGGATAAGGACTGTTCTCTGCAAATTCAATGGATTCTTCTACTTGTGCTTTCACCTCTTTTTCCACCGCCTTAAGTTCCTCTGCACTGTTCCAACCTTGGGTGATCAAGACATTGCGCACGTATTCAATGGGGTCTTTCCCTTGGAATTCTCCCAACTCCTCTTTCGTCCTATATTTCTGCGGATCGGACATCGAATGCCCCTTGTACCGGTAGGTTTGGATGTCCAACAACGTTGGGCCCTCCCCTTTTCTGCCGCGCTCCGCTGCTTCTTTTATGGCGTCATGAACCGCTTCGGGACTCATCCCGTCCACTGTAAAAGAAGGCATGCGGTAACTCGCACCGAGGGTTTCGAGATCGGTTACATTGGACGTTCGTTCCACCGACGTTCCCATCGCGTATTTGTTATTTTCAATGATGAAAATGACAGGGAGCTTCCACGTCATTGCCATATTGAACGTCTCATGCAGAATGCCTTGCCTTGCAGCACCATCACCCATGAAACATAGCGTTACATGGTCCTCTTTGCGGTATTTATCTGCAAAAGCGATGCCTGCACCAAGGCCAATTTGACCTCCGACAATACCGTGACCTCCAAAAAGGTTACGCTCTTTGTCAAACATGTGCATGGATCCGCCTTTCCCTTTGCTTGTCCCGGTTTTGCGCCCATAGAGTTCTGCCATCACAAACTTCGGGTCTGTCCCGAGAACCAAGGGATGAGCGTGATCACGGTAAGCCGTCACCATTCGATCTGTTGGTCGAATGGCCTCGGAAATGCCCGCTAGGATCGCTTCTTGTCCAATGTACAAATGGCAGAAACCGCCAAATTTTTGTTGGATGTAAAGCTGTCCGCATCGCTCCTCAAACTTCCGCATGAGGTACATATCGCGAAACCATCGCTGATATACCTTCTGTGCATGAGGCAACTTGCTCGCCATTTTTGACGGCTTCTTGCCCGCTTTGGCTTTGGCTTTGGGCCGGGTGGTTGGTGTACTTGTCGACATCGTCCAAAAGTTCTAGAGGTGCAAATATAGCTTCCAGGTTCTGATGAAAACCGTAAGTGAAATATGAAACAGCGTAAATTCAACTTATCGTGTCATCGTTACACCTATTTATCCCTTTAGAACGCCCACGTGCTTTGCTCATAATACGTATCTTGCCGATTCGTGAACCTGCAAGCTTCCCTTTCCAACCTCAGCCCGATTTATCTGAATGAAATCGAGGGAGCTGAGCTCATGAATCGCCTAGATCAGAAATACTTGATCCGGAGGGATTGGATTCCTCGATTAATCGACGAATGCAAGGCGCACTATCGAGTTCTGGAGGTGGAAGGACTTCGCCAATCTGCATACATCAATCGGTTCATCGAAACCCCCGAATACAGTTCCCTCCACGCCCATACCCGAGGAAGAAACATTCGATTCAAAGCGCGAATCCGACAATACGCCTCCAATTCCAGAGCCTTTATGGAGGTGAAAGAAAAGACAATTCACGGACAAACGCTCAAGTCTCGGATCGAAAGAGAAGGAGCATTATCCAGCAACGGGGCATTGACGGAAGACGAAATTGAATTTTTACGACTGAATTATGGATACGCGGGACCTCAGTTGACCCAAACGACATGCGGATTCAACCGAATAACCTTGGTATCCAACGAGCGCGAGGAGCGGATCACTTTGGATACGGACATCCTATTCGAATCCGACTCGAACCAAGATGGCCTCGGAGACCTCGCTATTGTGGAGATTAAACAGGCTCGAATCAATCGCTTTTCACCATTCCTAATCGCTTTGGAGGCCTTCCGATTTGAGCATACCCCACTAGGCCGACAAACAAGCTTGTCCAAATACGTAGTAGGTACATTACTTTTGAACCCAAACCTGCCCACTCGTACTTACCGATCCGTGATCAAACGGATTCGAAAACTGCGAGAACAAATCAACTGAAATGACTGAAACCGCTCTACACTTAGCGCTATCTTTTGCTGGAAACCTCATTTCCTGCCTGATCATTGTTTTAGGCATATACCATGCCATATCGAAAAGAAGGGATTATGTATTCTCCTTCATTTTAGTTTCGACAGCCGTCTTTTTACTTTGTTATCTGCTTGTCGGGGTCGAAATAGATCTTGCTTTTGCTTTGGGGCTTTTCGCCATCTTTGGGATCATTCGGTATCGAACCGATGCCATTCCTATCCGTGAGATGACATATCTCTTCATTGTCATAGCGCTGTCTGTCATGAATGCGCTGGCACTGAAGTCCGCTGGCTGGCCGATGATTGTAGGAGCCAACGTGGCCGTTTGGGCCATTACATTCACCTTGGATCGACTTTGGGCAATCCGGCACATCGCCACCAAAGTCGTCATCTACGATCGGGTGGATTTAATCAGTGAAGGACGCCGTGATGAGCTCATCAAGGATTTGGAACAACGCACAGGCGTCCAAATCATTCGCATTGAAATTGGCAAGGTGGATTTACTCCGGGATACCGCGGTGATTAAAGTCCATTTCGATGGCGATGCCCAACCTGGACACTATGAAAGCCAAAGTGGATCGTAAAGTATCCGCTCAGTGAATTAGCGATAGGTCTTGCCTCCTAACGAAATCGATCCCTCCTGTGCATTGAGGAGTATGGACTCCGATTTACCCACGACATAGGGTGCCATTTCAGCATCGGATGAAGCCGTATACTCGATGGTCAACTTCTCCAATGAAGAGAAGACGACGTTAAATCGGTACGTGACCTTCCCATACTTCGATGATTCTTCATATTCCCCCGATTCGACATACGCAGAAAAAGTAAGGGTTCTCTTGGTCGTTCCGAGAGCGTCTGATGTGACGCTCGTAAACGTCTTTCCTCGCCAAAAGTTTTCACTTTGAAGCGGGGTCACCTCTGAGCTCAACCCATTACTGTCGAGCGTATTGTTCAATTGGACTGAAGGCCCTTGTGCAGCAGCTGTCGCTACCCCCATGACCAGCACACACCATGTCAAAAATTGTCTCATTTCCTATATTTTTCTCTTTCTATTGTCAGCTGCAATCATTTTCATTCAGCTGCTTCTTACGCGAGGATTACCTACCTCTCAAGTCAATGGTCTCCCCTTCCAATGCCGAAGAGAGTGTGAAGAGCAGTCGCTTGGTATTTGAGTCGTAGACGTTGTACCCTTCCTTTCCACATATTGTTACGGTTGCATCTTTCGAAACCCCACGGCAGCAGGCACCTGATGAGTTGGTTGGACCTACGCGGACTTCGACCAGAGAGCTCCCATTACCGCGAACCTTCACGCATATATCACGGACCTCGGCATCGTTATGAGAGACCGTTGAGAAACTCGAAAAAACGAGCACTGTAAGCAAGACTGATGCGGATAAAAGGAGTTGATGAACTTGTTTCATGACAGTTGTATTTTTGTTTTTCTTCAAGATTGGTGAGGTAATGCACTTTATAAAAGTCGAAACACCCATTCCAGGAAGGGGACGTCTGATCTTGGCAAAACCAATTATTCGAAATAAAAACATTTAAGCCAGAAAACCAAAATAAGGTTTTCAAGCCATTATTTGAGCTTGACTCGCTCAATCAAAACGACCGCATGTGCACTGACGCCTTCTTCCAAGCCGACGAACCCTAACTTTTCTGTCGTGGTTGCCTTGATACTGATCTGATTCAGCTCAGCGCCGAGCAATCCCGCAATGCATCGACGCATGCCATCAATGTGTGGACTTAGCTTTGGACGCTCGAGGCATACAGTACAATCTAAATTACCCAATTGCCATCCCGCTTCAGTCACTAGATCATAAGTGTGCTGTAACAGCTTTTTGGAATCTATGCCCTTGTACTGAGGATCCGTGTCAGGAAAATGAAAGCCGATATCTCGAAGTGCCAGCGAGCCAAGGAGCGCATCGCAAATCACATGCAATAAGACATCAGCGTCGCTGTGACCTACCGCACCGTGCGTATGAGGCACCTGCAGCCCACCCAACCAAAACTCTTGACCTTCTGCCAGTTGATGAACATCGTAACCGTAGCCTATTCGAATCGCCATGGAGGAATCAATCTTCCGATCCAGATTGAACCAAGTCCGCAAACTGCAGACGCAAGGTGAAGCGAAGGGTATTGGCGAGGGGATTTTGCTGACGCGTTGAAATCAAGTAGCTCAAATCCACGGTGAAAACGGTGTACTTGATTCCTGCTCCAAGGGTAATGAATTGGCGGGCGCCTTTTGAATAGTGCTCATTGAAGAAGCCTGTTCGGAAAGCGAACGCATCATTGAATAAGTACTCGACACCTCCACCGATGTTGAACTCACGTAATTCTTCTCGAAAAACACTCCCCTCCTCTATGGAATAGGTGCCATCATCGTTGAAGTTAACAATGCCTGGAGCATCATAGAAACTCTGGATCATTCCGGTCGCCACCCCTACATTGGGATCATAGCCGCTGATGATATCCGCTCCACTTTCTTGATCATAAATCGGTGTGGTGGGTACCAAAAGCTTATTGATGTCGGCCGTGAATGTGAGGCTATTGTAATCATCCATGAGCAGTTTCAACGCTGCTCCTGTCTTCAAATTGGTCGGAATAAAATCACGGTCAGCCGATTCGCTGTAGCTCATTTTTGCACCAATGTTTGAAATGCACATTCCCCAATTGAACTCCGCATCTTTGCCGCGAAACTTGGCATATGGATTGGTATAGAAGGCACTCACATCTACCGCTACGGATCGCCCTGGCTTGGAATTGGCTCCCAGAACATTCGTTCCTCCGGTCAGGTTTGAATTGATGAATCGACCTGCAATTCCCCCAGAAAACCGATCACTCAGCTTCTGGCTATACCCTACGTCCAAGCTGAATTCAGCAGGCTGAAAATCCCGAATGGTCGTTCCCGTTTCGTCTGTAAAAGTGATGTTACCGAGGCTAAAGTACCGCAAGGCCCCACCCCAAGCTTGGCGCTTGTTGATGCGACGAATGACCGAGAGGTACGCCAAATTCATGTCAGCGACCAATGCCCGAAGCCATGGAGCATATGCCAAACTAAACTCTACCTCGTTTTCTACAAAGGCCATTTTTGCTGGATTCCAATGCAGGCTGTTGCCATCAGGCGATAACGCCACTCCAGCATCACCGAGCGCTCCTGAACGAGAGTCCGGGCCAATCATTAGAAAGGGCACGGCTGTGGTGATTGTATTCAATTGAATTTGCTGGGTAACCTCACCCGGGGTCAATTGCGCATGGGAAATTGAAAAAACCGACATCAGCAGCACAGCTGCAGCAGTTATTCGGATTGAAAGCGTTTTCAACATGTGATTCATTCTTACGAAGTAGCGCAATTTATTACGCAAAAGTACATCATTTGGTTACGGTCGTAAAACGACCAATTGATTAGAATATTGCACCGGTGTTCCGTTTTCCGGCAGAAGCGTTAACCTGAAAACGTAAACACCTGCAGGGACCTTGGGCTCCCAGCGTAAATTCGTTGCTCGGAATCCTTCTTCATGCCAAGGAAGCGACTGATAATGAACTTGTTGGCCTTTTGACGAAAACACTTCAAGAACCAACTCTCCGTTTTGGCAAGCTTGGTTATGCTCAATTGAAAATTGAAATCCTTCAACCGATGGATTTGGATAGGCCAACACGTGACCGAGCGCTGCATTCGCATCGGAGGCCACAACAAATTCCAGAACTGCTTCACCTTTGTTGTTTTGAACGTCCCAAACGACCAAATCAAGCGTATGCCGACCTGCTTCTAGCGACTCAAACGGATAGCGTACCGTTCCCTTTTGGTACGTATTTAAGTCCGTCGTATAAAAATCATTGAGCACTATGCTTTCATCTGATTGCCCATCCAATGTTGCCTTGATGTCATGACCAATGCCAACACCGGAAGCATTGATACCTCCTTCATCAAAAATCCGAGCCAACAACCAAGGGTTTTCGCTGGTCAGTCCTCCAGAAACAAATGATGTGTCATTGATATAAAGCTGCACAATCGGCGCTTCATCATCCACGGAAAATTCATTGGAAACACCTCCAATGATCAAGGATTCACTCGCACCGTGGGCATCCGTCGAATCCGAAACGGCATAGGCACTGATGCGTCCATTCCCAAAGTTGTAATCTATGTCCCTCGGGACGACAAAACTGAATTCGAACTCGCCAGACTCGACGCTCGCAACTCCACTGAACAGGACATTTCGAAATACCTGAAACGTATGCGGGTTAGGTGCCCCGTCGTTATTCAATGTCGTTATTTGAGAGCGCTTGTCGAATACTTTCACATGCACAATGCCATTGAAATCTGGGAGCACATCGCCTGCTTCATTCGAGACAAAGCCCCGAATCAAAGCCAAATCCAGCGCTTTGAGCGTGTCGGGCACTTCAGTAAAACGAATCTCCTCACGTGGATAATTGAGCCTCAAGGCCACGTCTCCGAGAAGGGAGAAATTTCGTTTGTTGCTGCTATTTGAAACTTGAGGGTCATTCTTCGTCACACGCACTATATCACCTAGACGAAGGGGCGTTTCACCTGTATCTTCCAACGCGATCTCGTAAAAAGCGCGGTTCAGTTGTTGATTCGATCCACTGAAAACAACCCGCGTGGTGGTCAACATCGCGATGGCACCGCCGCGAGGGTTCAGCACCATCATTTCGCCAGCGGACTCCACTTCTGGATCATCAAATCGCGCGAGTTCACATGTCGCAGTCATGAACAAAGGCATCTGATCGAAGTTTTGCCAGTCTTGTATCGTCGTTGTATTCAGTAACCGTTCATGCGACCAGCCTCGCTCCCCCCCATGGCCGATGTAGTTCACAATGAGCGCACCTTCCTGGACTTGCCGGTCTACGGCAACTTGCGCATCGGGGTAACGTTCTCCACCGGGAGTACTCTCCTGAGGGTAAGCGTCCATGTAAATTTTGGTAACATCATATTGCGGGTGGTCTTCCGCAATTTTATCAGCATGCTCATCGGAATGAACCATGTGTTCAATCTCCGTAGGGCCTCCGTTCCCGTCCATATCGTCCGAAACCAAACAAATCACATTGCGCCATGTACCGTCATTGTTCCCGATGTCATCGTTGAGGCACCCGGCGGGTTCAGCATCAGCTCTGGGGCTTTTCATGTACGCTTCGATCTTATCGACCATTTCTTCGGCCTCGGAAGCCGTACCGCAGGGAATTCGACCGACTCCAATCGCTAATTTGTCGCCAATCCCTTCTCCGTATTGATCCTCAAGGAACCCAAAATAATCATCGCTCACATAACTACCCGTTGGACTCAAGGAGTTCTCACTTTGGTATGTAATGACGTATGGAGATGATTCCAAGTTCGAGCGATTGGCAAATGTTCCATCACCAAATAATTGCAGATAGCGTGGCGGTTTCCAATCATTTTCCAACGCACGATCACGCAGCATCATCATTAACATTTTGATGGCCGTGGGGTCCACACTGCCACTCGAAAACTCGTCAAACACCGCTCGCTGAGTAGTCAAAAGCACCGATAGTCCCTCATCAGCATGCAGATTGGCCAGGCGTTGCGCCGCCTCCAAAAAAGCCGGGCGGGTTACAATGACTAAATCTGCTCGCTCAACTGCATGTAAATTGGTTGGAGCGGCCACTCCCTGAAATACAGGCGCTGGGAAATTCTGTCCTCGAAAGGCCACAAATCTGCTCAGGGTATCCGAATTGGACTTCCAGCTCGTCACTCCATCGGTCCATTCAGTCGGCAATTCAACCGGTTCTGTTGGATCCGTTATGTCCCACAGGCGCGTTGATTCGTCTGCCCCATTCATGGAGTATTCGAGTATTCCAAGACCGAATTCTTGGGACTGAAAGTGCAACGCGTTCCCCGAAAATTTCAAATGGCATTCTTGTTCCACGCGGATGTAATCCAACCACCCAACTGCTTCTGACACGGAAGGTTGAAACACAAGATTTACGGACACACCCGCATTTTCCGCATCCAATCCTGACGCACTCGCTATTGATCCTGCGCCCGCTGCTGTTGCCAAATTGGCCACATTACTCGTGGAAGTGGCACTCGTATAAGAAGGGGATGCCTGCAACTGCACTTGACCGGCAGTCAATTCAAACGGACTGGACACGCCCATCGATTGAACAGCTACTCGAACATGGACCTTTCCTGGCCTTTCAGTCGCATAAGGCGTTGCAAAATTAAAGGTCCTCGCATTGACTACCCCGAAGGATTCGCCAAACCACTCACGACCAGATCGATTGGGACTCTCCAGCTCTTGTTCATGGAATTGTACGTTCCAATATCGGTTGATCAGTGTATCCGGTAGCTCGGCTATCGGCGACCCGTCATCCACGCGTACGGGATCAACAGAATCGTCAAGCCTCAGGAAATAATGTGCAACATCTTCATAGGCGTGACGGTCATGTAGCCAACCTATTCCAGCGTTATCGCGCTGAATGGCATGCGGACCATTCGCCCAAAAAACAAAAAATTCACCCTCATCCCATTGTCCGTTTTCATCGCCCTCAAACCAAATGGAGGCAACTTGCAATCCAAGTGGGCGAGATTGGCTGTTGTCCATCGGCAGCAAGCGACCTCCGTTTCCATACAAGTTCATCTTGCCAGGGTCCAATGTATCAGGATCAAAACCTGCATCAGAAATCCAGTTCCGATCTATTTTGTAGAGCCCATCTGATCCTGTGGTAATTCGTAAAAACTCCCCAGAATCCAAAGGACTCGATTCAGGCCATTCCCTGTTGCGACTTGTGAATGCTGGAAGCGGCTCAACGGCTCCTCCTGGAAAACGACCAAACGCGCAATCCAACGAAATCAATCGCTCAAATTGACTCAAAGGTTGATTCCAGCGCATCAACGGAGCTGACCATTGGGCACCCGACCCCGTGTGTCCCATGTTCCATGCGCCCTCCTCGCCTTCGCTCAACAATAAATCTCGCTGGCGAGAGGTCAGGGTATTCTGATCCAATGGCAACCATATTTCATTGGAAATTAATTCCTGCCCCTGACCCCAATCAATCGGCCAACTCACCTCGAACACTCCCCACGGAATCTCATCCAACCAAAAACCACCTTCCACCGCCCATTGGCCGACTGGCGCCTTCGCCTCGTCATGCGTCCATTCGAGCGCAAAAGCGGATTCTACGACCTCTGTTTCTTGCGCCTGGATCAAGCCCGTGCTGATCAATGCGGCACACATCAAAAAGAGGCGATAGCGAATTTTTCTCATAGATGATTCAGTCGATAATTGCGGCAAAATACATTAGTTTACAAAGTTGGGGCGAATCAAGATGCAACGCAAAGGCCTCAACGCTCGTTAAGTAGAAATAGTATGGGTGTCTTATTGTTTCAGTTCGGACTGATTTTCGGGCGCGCATTCGATTTTTTCTTATTCTTGTAAATTCATTGGGAATCATTTTCATGAAGCAAATCCTAGCAATCCCCGCTATAGCCCTATTTTTGGCAACGTCCTTTTGGACTTTATCGAGTTCTACCGCAACGGCTCAAGATCCTGAGTTTACGCAATACTTTGCCAACCCGCTGTATCTCAATCCGGCATTTGCTGGTTCTGCGCGCTGCCCGCGCTTGACCATGTCCTACCGGAACCAATGGCCTGCCATGAGCGGATCATTTGTGACCACGTCAGCGGCCTATGACCAGCATGTCGAAACGTTATCTGGAGGTTTGGGCTTTATCGTCATGAATGACCAAGCTGGTCGGGGAACCTTGAGCACTACTACGGCAAGTGGCATTTACAGCTATCAACAAGCGGTAACGCGCAAACTCTCCATCAAAGCTGCCATGCAAGTGACCTACATGCAGAAAGCATTGGATTGGGGACGCTTGACTTTTGGGGATATGATTGACCCTCGAAGAGGATTCATTTATGAAACCCAGGACATCCCTCGCGGAGGCATGGTTCAAACCGTCGACTTTAGCACAGGAATCTTAGGCTTCACGGATAAATATTACTTCGGGATGGCCGTCCATCATTTGAATGAGCCCAACGAATCGCTTGTGGTAGGAATGAGCCGCTTGCCCATGAAGTACACTGTGCATGCTGGAGCTGTTTTGCCTTTGCAGCGCTCTGTGACGGGCATTGAGTCAACCATTTCGCCGAATGTATTTTATCGCCGTCAGGGGGAGTTCCAACAATTAAACGTAGGACTCTACGTGAACAAAGGGCCTTTGGTAGGTGGAATCTGGTACCGTGGAATCATGTTTACGGATTACCGAGATGCCTTCATCGTGACATTGGGCATCAAATCGGACGTGGTGCAGTTCGGCTACAGTTATGATTTGACTGTATCAGAATTAACACCTGCCACTGGCGGCGCCCATGAAATTAGCATGACCATTCAATTCGATTGCAGAGGGAAGCGATCGAAATTCCGAACAATAAACTGTCCCTCATTCTAGTTTAACTAGAGCAGTACCAACTGCAAACCTACAATCTGCATGAAACCCACACGAACCCTCAATACCATGAATTGGAAGTTCATAGCTTTTGGATTCCTCGCTTCGACTTGGATCCTTTCAGGCTGCACACCTGAGCGATCTGGAGCAACCGGATGGGCCTACAACGAAACCACCAATGGTGGGTTTGAGCGCCATCCATACGGCGGTCAAGAAACGGCTCCAGGCCTCGTTTTCGTCGAAGGCGGAACATTCACAATGGGTCAAATCGAAGATGACTTGACCATGAATTGGGACAACATTCCCCGACGCGTCACTGTCCCGTCTTTTTATCTTGACGAAGTGGAGGTAACGAACTCCTTTTGGCTGGAGTACCTTCACTGGTTGAACCGTGTTTACGGGGATTCATACCGAGAAGTCGTACTTCGCGCTTTGCCTGACACTTTGGTTTGGCGAGAGAAGTTAGCGTTCAATGAGCCGTATGTCGATTATTACCTCCGACACCCTGCCTACCAAGATTATCCGGTAGTAGGTGTCTCATGGAACCAAGCCAACGATTTTTGCAAATGGCGGACCGATCGAGTCAACGAGCAACTCCTTGTCCGAGAAGGTCTCATTGCCCACAATCCTGAAGCGCAAATCGATGAGGAATTCTTTACGACTAGCACTTATCTAGCCGGTCAATACAACCCTGAAGCGGTTACCGAAGGTCTGGCTGACTTACGACCTGGGTCTGCAGGCGCTCGAAATGTGCGGTTCGAAGACGGACTGTTCCAACCAGCTTATCGGCTTCCAACAGAGGCAGAGTGGGAATATGCCGCGCTCGGTTTAATCGGAAACTCCTATGCTGAATTAATTTCCAACCGAAGGACATACCCTTGGGACGGACACTACACGCGCAATGATGACTCACGCGGTCGGAATTATGGTGGAATGAACGCCAACTTCGCCCGTGGACGAGGTGATTACATGGGTGTCGCAGGATCATTGAACGATGGAGCCGCGGCAACTGCAGCGGTTTACCAATTTGCACCCAACGACTATGGCCTTTACAACATGGCTGGCAATGTGAATGAGTGGGTCATGGATGTATACCGACCTTACAATTCAGTTGATGCCGAGGAATTCCGACCTTTCCGCGGAAACGTTTACCGAACAAAACAACGCAATGCTGAGGGAACCCTAGCCGATAAATACGATTTTGTCGTCTACGATGTTCCTGCCCTTGAGGCCGATTTGACAGCCTACGACAAAGCTGCTCGCAAAAACTTCACGACCGAAGAAGAAAATTTAGTCGCCAATGTGTTCACCGCAATTGATGCGGCCAAAGAGGAACTGAAACTAAAGCGGCTAGAAGAAGGTCAAGAGCAGATCTCTGAGGCTAAGGAACTTGTTACGGACAGCGAAGAATTAATTGCTGCGGATCTCTTGGATCTTTTTGTACGAAATGTATCTGCATCTCCTGGAGAACTGCGTGAACGAGACGTAACCGTGGAAGAAAGCCTCGGACGAGATAATTACCGACAAGCCGATAACATAGACCACTTAGATGGAAATTTTGAATCCAGTATCTATTATAATGATTCGGATTATCAGTCCCCTGAGAAGAAAAATCAGACGATGTATGGCTACGAAAAAACGTCGCTAATCAATAATCGATCTCGTGTGTACAAGGGCGGTGGCTGGAATGATCGAAGCTACTGGTTAAGTCCAGGAACACGCCGATTCCTTGACGAAGACAACGCATCCGCTGCAATTGGCTTCCGATGTGCAATGGACCGTGTTGGATCGCAAACACTGAACGCTCCGCGTTAATGCATCTACTGCAATGAATTTGAAAAAGCCCTGCCTTGTCGCGGGGCTTTCTCGTTTTAACTATGAGCCTTGATCGAATCCCAAATGTTGCCTCCTCTAGATGACACAGTGCTCCTGAATCTTCAGGAAGCATACAAACGTTCAGATGGGATCACGACGGATACCCGAACAGCTGGACCGGGCCAACTTTTCTTTGCCTTAAAAGGTGAAAACTTCAATGGGAACGAATATGCCCTGCAAGCCTTAAATGCCGGATGCTATGCAGCAGTTGTGGACGATGCAGCGCTTGCCAAAGAACACGACCATCGGTTTATCCTCGTTCCCAACGCACTGCAAGCTTTGCAATCCCTCGCTCAATGGCATCGCCGACAGTGGAGCTGTCCCGTTATCGGCTTAACGGGCAGCAATGGGAAAACGACAACCAAAGAACTCATTAAATGCGTGCTCGACTCAGGATTCAACCACGTTCATGCAACACATGGTAATTTAAACAACGAAATCGGCGTGCCGCTCACCCTGCTTTCCTGCACGGAGGAGCCGGATGTAGCCATCATTGAAATGGGAGCCAATGCACAAAAGGAAATAGCCTTGCTCGCCTCCATAGCGGAACCGACGATTGGACTGATAACCAACATTGGTCGCGCGCATCTAGAGGGGTTTGGGGGGAAAGAAGGCGTGCTCAAAGGAAAAGGCGAATTGTTTGATTTCTTCCGAGAATCGATGAATCCATATGTTGTATTCGTCCATGCCGCAGATGCTAAATTGATGCAGATCAGCAAAGACTTAGACCGGTTGACCTACGGCATTTCCGATCTTGCTCCATTTGTCTGCGAGGTCATTTCAGAGAGTAAATTCAGCTGGATGGATTTGAACGGTCAAAAGCATGGACCTGTAACAGTGCAAATTGCAGGTCAACACAACAGAGAGAACATACTAAGTGCCATCGCCATAGGACTCCATTTAGGAATCTCATCGATCGAATGCAGCACCGCAATTGAACGGTATTTTCCAACCAATAATCGATCTCAATGGCATCAAACCAAATCGAACCGCGTGTTACTCGATGCATACAATGCCAATCCCAGCAGCATGCATGCTGCTTTTGAAACATTCCAAAAAGAAGCCAACACCGAAGGCCATTCGGCTGGACTTTGCATCATCGGAGACATGGGTGAATTGGGCACCTTTGCCGAAAATGCGCACGCAGAAATCCTAGACGCTGCGATTCAACGAGGATTTGAAGTCGTCACGGTAGGGCCTCTGTTTGCCAAAGCAGCAACGCAAAGTGCCGCGCAAGATGTCACTGTATTTCTGAGCACAGCGCTTGCTTTTTCGCATTTTGAACAGCATCCGCCATCTCATCGACGTATCCTCCTCAAAGGATCACGGTCCATTGCATTGGAGACTTTGTTGAAAGTCCTTTGATCCGGCCCAAGGAATAAACCAAGACGTTATCTTTGGCTTCCATGGATTTCATCAATGAATTGCGTTGGAGGGGCATGTTGCATGACATGACGCCCGGACTCGAAGAATTGCTTGCAAAAGGCAATGTGACTGGCTACGTGGGATTTGACCCCACCGCAGATTCACTGCACATTGGAAATTTAGTTCCTGTGATGATGCTCGTGCATTGGCAACGTGGGGGGCATAATCCGATAGCTTTGGTGGGTGGAGCCACTGGAATGGTCGGTGATCCGAGCGGGAAATCAGCTGAGCGACAGCTTCTTGATATGGACCAGATTCAACACAACTTGGCCAGTCAACAAGCACAGCTGGAACAATTTCTGGACTTCGATGGCCAACACGCAGCACGGGTGGTCAACAATGCCGATTGGTTCAAAGACTTCAAATTTTTGGACTTCATCCGAGACGTTGGAAAGCACATTACGGTCAACTACATGACATCCAAAGACAGCGTTAAAAAACGATTGGAGTCGGGGATGAGCTTTACTGAATTTAGCTATCAATTGGTTCAGGGCTACGATTTTTTCCACCTCTGGAAAAACGACAACTGCCTTGTACAATTTGGAGGCTCAGACCAATGGGGTAACATCACCACAGGAACTGAGATGATCCGGCGCATGGGCGGAGGACATGCTTTTGCCGTGACTGCACCCTTGATCACAAAAGCAGATGGAAGTAAATTCGGGAAGTCAGAAGGAGGGAACATTTGGATAGACAAAGCGAAAACCTCTGCATATAAATTTTATCAGTACTGGATCAACGCGGCGGATGAGGATGTGCGCAAGTACATCCGGATTTTCACGCTCAAATCCAAGGAAGAGATTGAAGCTCTCGAAGCGGAACATGCTGCTGATCCGGGGCAACGCATTTTGCAGAAAGCCCTCGCAGAGGATATTACCGAGCGCGTGCACAGTGAAGCCGATTTGGAAACCGCTATTGCAGCTTCTCAACTGTTGTTTGGAAAGTCAAGCAAAGAGAACATCGAGGCGCTGCCTGAATCCGAATTTCTGAGTGTATTCGAAGGAGTTCCCCAAGCTCAGTTGACCAAAGACCAAATTGAATCAGGCATTCCTGTGATTGACTTTTTGTCTGAATTCACAGGCTTTCTCAATTCCAAAGGAGAAGCACGGCGCGCCCTCAAGGAAAACAGCATTTCCATCAACAAGGTGAAAGTCGGTGAAGATGCAACCGTTACTGTGGAGGATTTAATCAGTGGCCGCCATATTCTGGTACAGCGAGGTAAGAAAAATTATTTCTTGGTCCAATGTGATTGACCCGTCCTGATCGCTGGTTCAGTCCATCGTCATCAGGTTGCACCCGCGGACTTCCGCATGATCAAATCGGCCAAGCACTTCAAATGTGCCGTCTTCGAACGACCTTCCAATATCACCTGTTGCCAAAAAAGAGCAACTTGCGAGATTTGCCAAGTCCATGACATGGATGCGACCTTGCCGACCTGAAGGCATCCAATCACCCGGATCTGACAACGATCCAATCCGAAGTTGCAACCATGGCGGTGCGTCAAATCGGCCATTCTTTTTCGACCAAGCTTGGGACAGCATCTCCGTCATCCCATATTCACTTCCGACTACCCCGGCTGAGCTCAATGGCGCCAACATGGCATGCACCTCAGAACGAATGCGCTCAGGACCGTGCCCTTTCATTCCACCGGTCTCCACAATACAAACCTGTAGATTCGGCCAATTCCTTGCCCTCGCCGACGCACGCTCCGCCCAGCCCAATAGCGCGTGGGTGACCCCCACAATGCAAACATTTTTCAACTCATTTGCGCCATCATTCAATTCCGTCAGTGCGGCTTCCAAACCGCTGTAATCATTCATGAAGAATTGCTGTTCGGGCTCCTTTGCTCCCGTCCGCACCATGAAATTGCGCACCATGTGCACGAGAGAAGACTGCCCGCGCTCGAGGTAACCCGGCAGCAAACCAAAAAATACGGTACCTTCCAAGGGTCCTGACGTTGAATCAAATCCTTTTACGGCCATGTCATCATACCAGGTTGAATCGTCAACAATGTGTCGGGATCGGAGTTGACCTGAAGTGCCCGAACTAAGGAATACCTTCTCGTTTGGCAAAGCCGCTGGAAATACTGAAATCCGATGGGTTTGGAAAAATTCAACCGGCAAAAATGGAATGTGTTCCATTGATCGGACCTCATTCGGATCCACTCCGCGCAATTGAATAAACTTTCCAAACGGCACATTGCACTCCGCTTGGAAACGAAAAACACGCAAAGTGAAGTCCTCCCAATCTCCTCCATGCGCCGCCTTATCGCGCATTTCATTTCTGAATGCGAGTAACTTTTCAAGTATCAGGGATTCATTCTGTATCATTTCACAGCGGCTTCACCGCACCACGAAGTTCCGGATTCCGTAGCTTTGAACCCAATGTTCGAACCAAAATTCATCGCCAATCCATTTCATAGGAGGTTCACACCGTCTATCCTCTTGTTCCTCTTGCCATTTAACGGCTGCCTGCCGGAGGCGAGTTTTCCAGACGAACCCCTCCTCGAATTCCGCTCATTTGATCCGCAAGTGAACGGAAGCCGCGAATTGATCATTGGTTTTTCGGACGGAGATGGAAACATGGGGTTGGCACAGGCGGATACCATCCCTCCTTTTTGTTCGACCTGTGAATACCATCAAAACTTGAAATGTGAATACCAAGAATTCCAAGATGGCGAGTGGATCGAAATTGAATTGAACCCCGACGCAGGCCAGATCCCTTTTTATTATCGAGTTCCTCCCGCAGCACCCACCGGTCAAAATCCCTCACAGAACGGTACCATCGCAATCGATATGAATTCATGGTACTTGAATAGTGAGTACGATTCAATTCGTTTCCGTATCACGCTATATGACCGAGATTTGAATGCATCCAATGATGTGTTTACATACGCGGTGGCAAAACCCTAGCCAAGCTGGATGCTCATCATCCATTAAAAATAACCTGGCATAAAAAAAGGCGTCTCCAATTGAGACGCCTTTTTCTTTCGGAAATTCAGCTTCTTTACTCAGGGCAGAATGATCCAAACTGAGAAAGGAAGAAGAGCAAGTCCGGTGTTCCGACTTGGCCATCTCCGTTCACATCAGCAGGACAATCGTCCGTGAAATCGAATTCACACAATCCATCGTCCATGGTCGCAGCTGCGTCGTAGTTGGTCGCGTCTGCATAGACACAACCGTAGCAGTCGTACGTGCAAGAACCGTCATCAAAGAAGGCTCCATCGTTGAAGTTGCATGCGGTAGCATCGACACATCCAAATGCGGATGAGTTCGCTGCGCCAGGTGTTCCGTTGTCTACCCAGCTGGCTTGCCAGTTGTTCGCATCATCGTTGTTCAAATCTGTTTGAATCAATTCCAAGCTAGAGCATCCGCCGTCAGGACTTTGGACCAATACATTGCCCAAGACGGCAACCGTTTGAGCCGGCCATGGAGATCCATCGTCATAATCAACCGCGTCAATCATGTTGCCGAAGCCATCTTCTATACTCACCGCTTCACCGCTATTTGAGAAGTTGCCCAAATCCATTTGGAAGACTTGAACACCCAAGCTACTGTAATTGGCTGTTCCAGCATCAGAAACGGTCATCAAGAAATATTCTCCAGGATTGATCGTCGTGCCCGCTGGGAATACATAACCAAGCTGAGGCGCACCACTGGCCGAATTGTAAAATTCAAATCCACCGATTTCAACAGCTGCATCGCCGGCAAAGTAAATCTCCACGAATTCGTAGTCAAAATCATCGCCTTGCGCACTGCAAGGATTGTAGTGAATCTCGTTGATGACCATCGCTGGTAAGCTGTAGTAGCACTCATCATTGGTCGCATTCGTCACGCCTTCTTGATAGTTATACGCTGCTGGATCGTCGCAACCGCTGATGACGCATGAACCATCATCGATGGTCGCTTCAGGATCGTAGTTATCAGCTGCTGGATCCGTACAACCTGGTGCATCAATGCAAGATCCGTCGTCTTCTTGTGCATACAAATCGTAATTGCTAAATGAAGCCGTCGTGCAACCCAGTCGCACAACATCGGCTGAATCTCTTGGGAGCAATTTCCATGCTCCGTAGGCATAAAAATTCGGGCCGACCACACGGTAACTGCGGCCCTCTTCCAGTACAGGGGCATACGTCGCACCTCCATCAGCTGTCAAAGAATCTCCGATCGCATCGTAGCCGATGTCATCGATAACACCGATACCGGAGCCATCATTCAAGTGCCACTCACCATACCCTGCATCTGCACTCACGCATTCACCTGTCATGCTGATGAGAACACACTCCCACTGGTCATCGTTGATGGCCGCAGTGGCGAGCATTTCGGCAGCTGGAAGTGCATTGCCAGAAGATAAAATCTCCGGTGTGGCCGCCTGAATTTGACGTAAACCGTACACCTCGGATACATTGCCCAAGATGCTCAACTCATCTCCTACAGATACACCTGTTCCAATGACCCAAATCGCAGAGTGAGGCCCCGTTCCATCTTGTATGACATAGGAAGCCTGACCTGACAATCCGCCGGTTGGTGGATACAAAGCCGTCACAATACCTGATGTTTGCATCTGTCCGCTCAATCCACCCGATTGAATCTCTTGGATGGTGTAGTTGGAGATGAAGATGCATGAGCCATCGTCTGATGTTGCGTTCTCATCGTAGTTGATCGCAAATGGATCCGTGCAGCCAGCTGTAGATGCCGCGCAACTTCCAGAGAATGTGTGCATGCCCAAATCAGAAAAGTCATCCACATCGAGGACAGTCCACTCGGAATCCAGTTCGTTGGTGCCTGCGGACATCACCCAGTCTCCCGCGTTTCCTGTGTAAACGAATTCGTTGCGGACCAAGGTGTGGTTTTGCGTAGCATTCGCTATTCCCGCAACTTCCCAACCTGACCCTGGATCAGGACCAATCAATCCAATCAAATCCACCAACAATGTATCCGCGCCCGCTAATTCGAACAAACCGTAGGCATCGTCTCCATTCGAGAGGTAGGTGTAGGTAATGTCCGCTAAATCCAAAATCTCTTGGGCCGAAGACGGATGAGCTACGATGTACGTTCCACCCGGTGCGATTTCCGCATCGAAAGGAAAGTTAAACGTGAAGTAGTCAAATTGGTTGCTTAAGAACGGATCATCGGGGTTGTCACAACCATTGCTGCAGTTGCCCAAAATGTATTGGCTCAAAAATACTGTTGATGCAGTTGGATTGTAAAGCTCGAGGTACTTGTTATTGCTGCTGCCTTCTGCATACTCCGAGAAAAATACGCCGCACGTCTCACCCGAAAACTCGCAGGAACCATCATCTACACCGGCACCGGCGTTGTAATTGGCTGCGCTGCTGTTTGTGCATCCATAAAGCAGTGCATCCGCCTCTGATCGAGGCTGTACTTTAAAGGCACCGTATGCATATTCCACAGGACCCGTGACTTGCCATGTACTTCCCGCCGTAACGTTTCCAGTTCCGATGGCGTCGTATCCGCGATCGTCAATGACGCACTCTCCAGAAGAGTCATCTACTCCCCACTCACCAAAGCCCAAACTTTCGGTACTCACATCACCCGTGACTTGTACCAAAACACCTTCCCATTGTTCTTCAGAAGCCACTGCAGCTGTGCTCAATACTTCAGCCGCCGGCAAATCCGCACCTTGTCCTGTAATGACAACAGATACGCCTGTCAATTGGGTCAATCCGAAGTATTCAGACACGGTTCCCGTTACCTCTACCGCATCGCCCACAATAACGGGTACGTTTGGACCGTACATCCAAATACCGGCATAAGGTCCTTGGCCATCTTGCAGACTAACAAGGCTGCCAAAAACACCTGTCACGACTCCGTTGGTCACAACCGTCGTTCCAGTGTATGCATCCGTTAACTGACCTTCTTGAATGGCCGCTATCGCAGTAGTTGTTACTTCGAGGCAAGAACCGTCATCGAAATCTGCTGCTTCATTGTAGTTCGGCGCGGCGGCATTGGTGCACCCACCCGTTCCGACCGTTACCGTTCCGACCATTCCAAGAGACGCGTGTGTGCCTACAGAACAATCATAGGAGTAAACCCCTGGAATCGTGAATGTATGGCTGCCAATGCACGTGCCCGTTTGCGAGCCACCGACAGGTGAGAAATAAAAATCCTCGGGGTTGCCAAACGGCTCACCCGTGATGGTATTCGTCACACCGTTTGCGTTGTGTGATCCACCCATGTTTTCCCAAACTACTGTTGTGCCCGGCTCAATCGCCAAGTCTTGTGGACTGTAGTAGTAAGAACCCGTTGCTACTACCACACCGTCAACGTTGCATGCGTTGTCAAACGTACAGGAGCCATCGTCTTCGGTGGCCGCACCGTTGTAGTTCGTCGCATTCTCGTTTGTGCAACCCAATACCGCTGGACCGCAATTTCCTGTGAAGACATGACCGCCGAGGTTGTCCCAAACGTCGATATCCAAAACAATCCATTGGGAATCATCCTCATTCGTGCCAGCTGCAGTTGCCCAATCATAGCCTACTCCAGAATTTACATCAGCCTTTCGAACCAATGTGTGATCTTTCGTTCCATTGGCGGTGCCTGCCACTTCCCAACCAGAACCAGGATCTGCATCGAAATTTCCGATGACATCCAAAATGACAAAATCTGCTTCCGTTCCTTGAACCAATGCAAATCCATCGTCACCATTGGATAAATAATTCATCGTTTCGTCCGCTTCAGCCAAAATTGCAGGAGCCGAAGAACCGTGGGCTACGATGTAAACATCACCCGGTGCAATCATTGCTCCAGCGGCGAACGTATTCCAATATTCATACTCACCGGGAACGGCAGGAGCGTTGCTCACATTTGGATATGCATACCCGCTTAAATCAACCGCAACAGCGGTAGGGTTGTATATTTCAAGGTATTTATTGTTGCTACTTCCTTCTGCATATTCCGAGAAAAAGAGCCCGCATTGTGCGGAGGCAGCCACTCCTAATCCAATGAAAAGGACCGCCAATAACAGATTTAGTGAACGCATTTTGTGAGGTTTTGGTTTGAAAATGGTGACGCAAACTACAGAATATTCGACAAACACAGTCCTTATGTGGATAAAAATGGGATTACATTCATAGAATAATAAAACTCTGCAGTCGTTTTTTTCATCGGATTCAACGGCAAGATGTTGCGGGAAAGACAAAATTACTTTGGCAATTGCCGAAACGATCTGCGGTGGTGAATTGATAGCCCCACCTCACGAATCCCCTCACGGTGAGCCCGAGTCGGATATCCGGCATTCGAATTCCACCCGTAATGAGGACATTCCGCATGAAGGTTCTGCATCAATTCGTCCCGATGGGTCTTCGCTAGAATACTGGCAGCTGCGATTGAAGCAAACCGTGCGTCTCCCTTGATAAAGCATTCAAATTCTGGCAAATCATCCGAAGTAACAAACCGATTTCCATCGATTAGCAAGAATTCAGGCCGCACCTTCAACTTGCGCGCCGCACGCCTCATCCCTGCTAAAGATGCTTGCAGTATGTTGATTCGATCAATCTCCGCAGGATCTACGTGAACAACTGCCCAGGCGGTGGCTTGTGATTCGATCACCCTTCGAAGTCTATCGCGCACGGTTCGAGATAATTTTTTGGAATCATCCAGCACACCCTCCTGAACCAATGATTCAGCAAATCCTGGAGAGAGGATAACGGACGCTGCTGTAACCGGGCCGGCAAGGCAGCCGCGGCCTGCTTCGTCACATCCCGCTTCAAGTCGGTTTTTTTGGACCCAAGGAGCCAACATCATTGCTGTAATAGGTGTTCCATGGAATTCCACAAGGAAGCCGCTGAGCGATCCCAACTAAAGTCCTGAGCGCGACTCAATCCTCGCTCAATAGCATCCGTTCGACATGCCAAATCACGTTCCAGCCCCATCATTGATTCTGCAATTTGATGTGGATTACCGGGGTCAACGAGGTATGCGGCAGCGCCCGAACACACCTCGGGCATGGCCGTTGCATTGCTTGCGACAACCGGCACTCCACTTGCAAACGCCTCCACCATTGGCACCCCGAATCCTTCAAACCAAGGAACAAACACCAGTCCCTCCGAACCCGCCATAGCCAAAGGCAACTGATTTCGGTCCAATCGCCCGACAAAATGCACTGCATCCACTTCCACTTCCTTCCCTTTCCACATATGCTCTCCCACGATCAGCAGATGATTCTTCCCCCCCGCATTTCGATAGAGACGGAAGGCATCTAACAATCCCTTCATGTTCTTTCGGGGATGCAAACTCCCTACAAAAATAAAATAGGGATGCCCCCCAGTGAATTCTTTGGCAGCCTTCAAAGATTCAGACTGCGTACTGGGACGGTACACGGATGAAGGCGCATTGTAAACCACATCAATTTTGGACGATGGAATCCCAAATTGCTGAACAATGTCCGCTTTCGAAAATTCAGAAACCGTAACAATGCGCGACGCCAATTCCGCAAATTCGGGGAATCGAGTTCTGTAATATTGAGCCTCTTTGGCAGGCATCCATTCCGGATGATGCATGAAGTTCAAGTCGTGAAAAACCGTCAGTTGCGGAATGCTGGTGCGTCGGCTTAACATTCCATCCGTCGAAACAAAAATGTCGGCTCGCCAATTTTTCAACTCTCGAGCGACGCTGCGATCAAACCACCAATCGTACAAAAATGGGCGGCGAGCCGGCGGCCACAGCCTCACGGAGGTAGCATGCTCTCCCCAGTCAAATTCGGGATGTGGAGGACGGTCAAACAGCAGGCGGAACTCATGCTCCGGGTGTTCAGCGATGATGCGTCGAAAACACTCGTAGGTGAACCAACCGATTCCTTCCAATCGATTTGCCACCAGCAATCGTGCGTTAAGTGCGATTCGAGCCATCTCCCGCGAAGATAGGTGACAATTCTGCGGAGCATATCCCGTTATTTGCATGGAAAACTGAATCTCCTGTTTTGAAGAAATTTCTGTCTCACCTTACTTGGTTAATGGCGCTGAACTTGCTCATCAAGCCAGCGTACTTATTGGTGGTGGACGCAAAAATCCAAGACGCTGTTGGGCCGGAGGCCTGGGGAAGCTATTTCCCTTTGCTCAGTTTAGGCATATTGCTCAATATTTTCTTGGACGTGGGCCTCGCCAATCACATGACCCGTTTAGTATCAAAAACACCGAGTGAAATCAATGGCCGCTATCAATCTGGGTGGCGAACAAAATTGGGGCTGTTCCCTCTGTATATAGCGACCTTGATGGTCATTGGTTGGTTGTTAGGTTACCGTGGAGAATCGTTGGAATGGCTGCTGTGGATTGGACTTAATCAAGCCATGCTGAGTGCGGTTTTATACGTGCGTGCTGGCTTACAGGCGACAGCGGCTCACATTGCAGATGCTTGGGTGTCTGTGACAGATCGTGCTTTGCTCCTGCTGGCCATGGGCACGCTTCTTTGGAGGCAAGATGTCTTTGCCATTGAATGGCTTCTGGCAGGAACCACCGGAGCACTGACCATCGCATTTGCCGCTGGTTATTGGCGGCTGATGAAGAGCCAAAGCCAACACAGCAGGGCGCAACTTCCCAATCCAAAAGAGCCCCTGTGGATGAATCTGCGCGAAAGTTGGCCGTACGCTCTTCTCTTCCTTTTGATGATGACTTACCATCGCGTCGATGCCATCATGCTCGAACGAATGGCGCCCAATGGGGCATTTCAGGCAGGTTGGTATGCCATGGGATATCGGCTTTTTGAAGCCGCTAACATGATCGGCTTCCTCTTTGCAACATTGCTACTTCCTTACTTCACGCGCATGTTGCGCGAAAATCAGGATGTCCGGCCCCTGGCAACTGCTGTAAGTCAGTTATTGGCAATCGGAGGAGGAAGTGTCGCCTGGGTTGCTTTTACTTTTCCTACCGCATTTTTGAGAATCTTTTACTCCGAGGAAACATCGGCAGCAAGCCCCGCACTGCCATGGCTCATGCTCTCGTTTGCCATTTTCGCTCAAGGATATGTATTCAGCACTTTGCTCACGGCCCGCGGCGACTTAAAGCGACTCAATCAGCTCGCGCTTTTGGGAGCCATCTTGAATATCAGCCTAAACGCATACTGGTTAACACACGCCGATGCCCAAAACGCCGGGATCGGTTGCGCAGCAATCAGTGCTTTGACCCAGTTAGCGGTTGTCGGCCTCCAGACGGCACGGGCCATAACGGCTCACCGTGGTAAAATTTGGTGGAAGATTCTTCGCACCGCGTTGATTCACTCCGCTTTTGCTGGTGCAATATGTGCTGTATTCTCGCGTTGGGCTGATGCATCCGAAGGGATGACATTGGCTTGCTTGGCCTGTTGTTTAGCCTCGGGATTATTGCCTGGAGTTACAAACTACCAAACCATAAGTGACCTGCTATCTGACAAGATGAATACCTTTGCCGACTCCTAGCCAATCCAACCGATGAATACGTCCGATTCCAATCTCGACTCTACACACCTACTGCGATTCATTTTTGACCGTCGCCGGACCTTCGCGCTCATTGGCGCGGCAGCCTTCGTCCTGTCATCTATAGCAGCCCTCATGATGGAGGAGCAATTCAAATCCACCGTCATCATGTTCGCCACCCCACAGCACTCCATCGGCGAACAGTTTTATGAGGAGATCAAGCGAAACGACCTCCTCGAATACGGTGAAACGGAAGATGCAGAGCGATTGCTGCAGATTCTCAACTCCGATCGCATCCGATCCCGCATCATCGAAAAATACAACCTCTGGGATCACTACGAAATCAAACAAGGAGAAGCAGGCGCCCAAACACTTTTAGGCAAAGAGTACAATTCGAACGTCGACGCAAGACTCACCCGTTATGGATCCATTGAGGTCAGTGTCTTGGATCGCTTACCGCAGCAAGCGGCAGATATGGCCAATGATATCGCATTTCTCGCAGATTCCGTGGCCAATCGATTACGAAATGATCGAGCGAGAGAAGCCATGATCTATGCTCAAAACTCACTGAATCAGGTCCAGCAAGAAATCACTGCAATGGAGAACAACTTGGGAGGGTTGTACGAATTGGGCGTGTATGATTTTGCCACTCAGATAGAGGGCTTGAATGAACAATACGCCACTGCCATGGCCAAAGGCTCATCATCCAATGCGGAAAAAATCCGCAAGCAAATGGCCCTTATATCCCAACACGCCAATGAATTCAATAAACTCTCGAACCTCATCGAAGCGGCCTATGAGCGAGAAGCCATTCTCAAAAAGCGTTTTGAATTAATGAAGCTTGATGCCGAAACCCAGATGCCGTCTGCCTTTGTTGTGGACAACGCGGCGCCTGCGGATAAGAAATCCAAACCCATTCGTTGGCTCATCGTGGTGATGAGTGTGGCCAGCACACTGATTTTCGCGCTACTAGCGTTGCTCGCAGTTGAGAACCTGAAGGACTCACCGGCCGCATAAATCGTGCCCGCGTCAAAACACAACTCCGCTTATTTGGCCATCGGTCTTTATGCCGTTGCATTAGCGGTGTCTGTGCATTTCGATTTCCATTGGTTGGCCTTGTTGCCTGTGGTTGGATTGGTCGCCTGGATGGCTTTCTCCAGGTTGAATGCCCTGGTTTTGGTCCTTGTGGCCGCCGTCCCCTTGAGCATCAATCTCGAAGAACTGGAGTTGGGAGGTCTGGGGGTGTATTTGCCAACGGAACCGTTGTTGGCCGGACTGCTCTTGTTGTTTGTGTTCCGGTCGGTCAGAGGTTGGCCTGTTGATGCCCGTCTATTTCGGCACCCATTCACATGGTGGATTGGCCTGTCCCTCGTATGGATCTTCTTGACCACGCTTGTGAGTTCCTTTCCTTTGGTATCGGTCAAATTTCTGGTAGCACGACTGTGGTTTGTGGTGGGGTTTTTCTTCATTCTTGGTCACTTTTTCCTGCATCATCCGAAATGGAGGCATCAGTATGTATTGGCTTACGCACTGCCACTTTGCGTGGTGGTCATTTATACGATGATTCGCCATGCAGGATTTGGCTTTGAAAAAGACGCGGGGCATTGGGTAATGAAGCCGTTTTACAAGGACCACACTTCCTATGGTGCGGCGCTCGCAATGGTCATTCCTCCCATAATCGCCTTGCTCACGTGGAGGCGCTTTTCCTCGTTCATGAAGGCGATACTCGTGCTCACATTGGGCATTCTCGTGGTCGGTATTATTCTTTCCTACACCCGAGCAGCTTGGGTTTCCCTTGTTGCAGTTGGATTGCTATGGGGACTTATAAAGGTGGGGTTCCGGCTTCGAACGCTGCTAACCATTGGCGCAGTGCTCTTGGGATTTGTTTGGATTGCTCAAGACGCTCTTCTAATCCAACTGCAGCGGAATGACCAAGACTCCTCGGATGACTTGACCGAGCACGTAGAGTCCATTTCAAATGTGTCCAGTGATGCGTCGAACCTAGAACGGTTGAATCGATGGAATGCAGCTTTGGCTATGTTTCAGGAACGGCCACTGACAGGTTGGGGGGGTGGCACGTATCAATTTGTTTACGCGCCTTTCCAACGAGCTCAGGATCGGACAATCATCAGCACCAACAACGCAGATGGCGGAAATGCGCACAGTGAGTATTTAGGCCCGTTAGCCGAACAAGGGGTTCTAGGGCTGGTCTTCGTTCTTGGTTTACTCGGGTTTTGCCTGCATCTGGGGTTTCGGGTCCAGAATGGATTGCACGATCCGGAACAACGTGCTCTGGCCATGGGAATATTCTTGGGGCTCATGACCTACTTTGTGCACGGCGTCCTCAATAATTATTTGGATACGGACAAGGCGAGTGCTTTATTCTGGGGCTACTTCGCATTATTGGTCGTGTGGGATCTTCATGCCACGTCTGAACAATCCGATTCCGCCACTACTTGAACCGGACGACCATTAAGGCGGTATCATCAAAACTTGGTTCAGCACCTTTGAATTCTCGAACAGCATCGATCAGAGCATCCTGAACCACCTGCACCGACATTCCTCTTCGTTCACGCACCACCTCCTCCATCCGCTGCATTCCAAAAGGCACGTCGTCCGTATTCTCTTGTTCTACGAGGCCGTCTGTGTAACAAAGCAAGGTCGATCCTGCATGCACCTCAGCACGCCCTGTCTCAATGGACGGGATTTCTGAAAACATCCCTAAACCGCAGCAACCTAGCTCCAATTGGCGTGTCGAACCATCGGCCGACATCAGAACCGGCGGATTGTGACCGCAGTTGATGTATTGAAAATCCCGCGTACGTCGATTGTAAACAGCCGCGAACAGGGTGATGTATTTTTCACCCTTCGCATTGTCCATGACCCGCCGGTTTAGCCGGGTAACCACCTTGGACAGATCGTCAGGTTCATATTGAAATATCGCACGAAGGTTCGCCTGGAAATTGGACATCAAAAACGCAGCGGCAATTCCTTTTCCGCTCACATCAGCCATGCAAAAGACGAGGCGATCATCGTCCACACTGAACACATCATAATAGTCACCTCCTACTTCTAAATGTGGCTTGTAAAAAGCCGCGACATCCACATCCCGGTCTTGGGGCCAATCTGCGGGAACCAGCATATTTTGCAAATCTGCGGCCAGTTCCAACTCCCTTCGGGTTGCCTCTTGTGCAACCCTGCGCTGCTCCAACCGAGCATTTTGAAGGGCCACAATGAGAACGTTTGTAAGAAGTTCAATAAAGCGTAAATGCTTCACAACGGGGCTCACACCTTTCCCCTCCTCCGTATCACCCGCCAGAACATAGGCGATGGGTGCATCATCGTGGAACACGGGAATGACGACATCAAAGTCCTCATCTCCCTGCGATGAGTGAAGCTGAACTTTGCCTTCCTGCTCAAAAAACGCAGCATCGAGAACGTCAGGGATTTCAACTCCAACCCCACACGACAGCAAGCATTTCCAACTGCCATCATTGGCGTAAAGCACCAACCGATGAATCCCCAAGTTTTCGGCCAACGTCACCCTGTATTTCTCGATTAACTCAGATTCAGATGCGCGTGCATTGATTCCTTGCGTTACATCGAGAAGCGCATTGAGTTTGAAATCTTGAACCTCAAGTCGTTGCTCGAGCCTTTGGACACTGTGGGCCATGCAGTTACTTTTTGACGCGCTCGACGTACTCTTTTTTCCGTGTATCCACCTTCACAAAGTCTCCGATATCAATGAAAAGTGGCACCCGAATCTCAACGCCGGCATCGGTCGTAGCCGGCTTCAAGGTATTGGTGGCCGTATCTCCCTTGATTCCCGGTTCAGTGTACGTGATCTCGGTCTCAACATGCGTTGGCAATTCACAACTCAAAACCCGTTCCTCCTCTGCGTGAAATTGCAACTGGCAGATCACCCCATCCTTTAGAAATTCAGGAGCGTTGATGACCATTTTCTCTACCGGAATCTGCTCAAATGACTCCAGATTCATGAAGTGATAATTTTCGCCATCGTTGTACAGAAATTGATACTCGCGTGTCTCAATTCGCACAGGATCAATCTTCACTCCAGCGTTGAATGTATGGTCAACCACCTTCCCCGTTTTTAGGCTCTTAAGCTTCGTTCGAACGAAGGCCGCACCCTTCCCTGGCTTTACGTGCAAAAATTCAATGATTTGCCATAAGCCGTTGTTATGGTTCAAAACCAAGCCGTTTTTAATGTCGGACGTCGTAGCCATTTGAAAATACTTTTTGCTAAGATAACCTCACAGCCGCAGCTGCAAGCTCACATGCACGCCAGTTTGTGCATAGACCAGTGTCAACATATCGGACTCGTGAACCTCTGCATTTGGTTCGCTTGATTTTGTGGCAACCAATTGAAACTTCACATTTGCAGCAGGGCGGAAGCGCACCGACGCGGTCACTCGGTTGCCGCTGCCCGACATGGGCCGGTAGCGTACACCGCTGATCGCAGGATCTGCAAAATATGCTATCCCCAACGGCGGCATATCCCATGCAGCCAAGCCCAATCCAATCAGGACCTGGCCAGCTTCATATTTCATGCTATAGGACCATCCTCCGAGCGCGTCCATTCGAGCAAAAGGAGCCACCCGCATATCGCTCCGGAGATTTCCTTTGGTCGTTTGATGTCGAATTTCAAGCCGCCTCAATGGCGATTTGCTCGTCTGAAAGGATGTTTGATTCGACTTCCATCGCACTTCCCAAAAGGCATTGCGTCCAAGAACCCTTCGCACTTGAAAAAGCAATGGACTGTGTTGTGCAAACGGTTGCCATTCGCAACGCCACCGCACTCGCCATAAGCCCAAAGCATTGCTCCATTGCCCTCCCAAAATCGCCTCCACGTTCGTTAGTTTAGCCTCCCGGTTTCCACGTAAAGCCAACCGAACATGGCGTTCCATGTAACGCGATGGAGTCGCCTGCCAACTCGCAGTGATAGCCCAATCATCAGAACCCCTTGCAGCCTCGACAATGCCCTGGGTCCAACCGTGCCTCCAATTCCAAAATCCACCGATTCCCAAACCTGAATCCTGCTTCCATCGGGTCACGCACCCCCAACCGGAAGATGCGTTATGCACCAAGAATGCCCCATCTCGACCGAACTCGCTCAAACTCAATACACTCTCACAGCGAGCCAACTTACGAGCAATTGCGAGCCCTTTGCGTGGCACCCAATCAGACCGGCCCCAGGCAGGTGCGTATGCATAGGTAACAGGGAGAGCAAACACAGGATCATCCAATCCGGCAAAGAAACTTTCCTCTTCGACATTGAGTCGATTCCCCCAGCCCAGTCGATGTCCGCCAATGAGGAAATCCCAACCTTCGGATTTTGAGGAAAACGTCGCATATCCCGACCATTCATCTGGCTGACCATTCAAATCTTTCGATTCATACCTCACCCCCCATTTGATTCCATTTCGGATTCGAACGGAATGATTCATCATCTGCCTCCATCCGCTGCGGATCTCTGCACGAAGACCACCAGAGCGATTGGATGCCGGTCGCTTGGTGAAGTCGACCAGCTCCCGCCATTCATTGCTTTGCATCAACTGCAATGCAGAAGAATACGAAAGCCCTTCGATGGACCACACCTCTTCATTGACTTCCGGTGCTCCATGGACATCCAAATGCCTCAGCACCAGTTCCCGTTCATTTGCGCTCCACCAACCTGTCCCAATCTGTTCTTGCATAAACTCATCCACACCATCCCATTGGGCGTCGGCAACGATGTTGCTCGCCAGCGCCAACCACAGCGCTCCGGTTTTACAGCCTTTCATGATGGTGCACTTAGCTCCAAGGTCAAACTCGTTCCAATGAGATCCCAGCTGGTCTCCAGGGAGAGATCCCAATCCAACCGCTCCTGCTGACCACCAAAAGTTACACCCAGAAAACCGGCAATGGCTCGAGCGGATAAACCACAATAAAAATCATTCGACACGTTCCACCAAACTTGGCCTCGCATGGCAAATCCGCCTGCTTGCCACCAGACATCTGCCCGGAAAGAGTGGTTTAAATGCGAACGCTCCCAGCCAATTTGAGCAAGCACATCGTTGCGCGTTTGCCAGATGGGCTGCGGTCCCATTGGACTCAAACTTACCCGCCCTTCTACCTCACTGTATTCAGTTTGATCCAGATGAAATTGAAGAATGGCCAAAGGCCTGAAGCGTGTCAATCCATCCGCACCATTCCAACGGTGGTAATTCACGCCCAAAGCACCCGATACTGCAACACCATCGGACACGATAATTGACTTAGCAACAGCTAATTGACAGTCCACATAAGAGCCCATTGACCGAAAGGAGCTCACTCCTTTCCAGCCGTCGGAAAATCCTCTTTGACACTGAATGT